>MLJW01000064.1_pt1 | contig 136098 bp, 109 predicted proteins | sample 888231 | NCBI WGS metagenome assembly MLJW01 (sample SAMN05788063, study PRJNA343431) | mine drainage metagenome | isolation source: sample collected from the inflow into an acid mine drainage treatment plant... | place: Germany: Lusatia, lignite mining district | reverse complement strand
CGGGAGTGCTCGGCCTTGGCGATCACCCAGCGCAGGTTCTTCCAGGTTCCCGCCGCATAGTCGAAGGCCGTGAACAAGCGCTGTTTGATCCCCGTCCTCTCAAACTCCGACTGGGCCTGAGTCATCAGAGGGGCCGCTTCCGCGTAAGCGTCGCTTCGGGTGCCTCGTAGGCACGAGACCTATGAGGATGGAAGGATTTGTAGGTCTCGTCTGTACGAGACCTACGATTGCGCCCGCCAGTGGGAAGGCAGCAACGGCCCCAGGTCATCTGCGGTCGTCATTGCGGGAAGCCTTCGAAGCACGTCGCTGAGGTAGGCGTGGGGATCGATGCCGCGACGCTCGCAACTGATGACCAGGGAGTAGATGACCGCCGCGCGAGTTCCCGGTAAGCGTCCGTCGGAGTGCCCCCTTGACGCATTACAGTGATGGCGACGCGTTGTGGGCTGGTCGTAACAGTGATTGCGACGCGTAAACAGGGGATCGTAACAGTGAGCGTTACGATGGCTGCCAGCCTGCCGGGGGCAGAGGCGTGAGGTCATCCTGGTTGGTCATCGACGGGAGTCGGGAGAGCACGTCGCGAAGGTATGCGAGCGGGTCTGAGCCGTGACGCTGAGAAGATCAGCGAGGTGATGATCGCAGAGCGTTGTTCGGCAGCGGGGTGTCCGAAAAACAATCGGTACTTTTGTCCGATCGCCGGCACACGAAACTCCGGGGCTGCGGCGGGAGAGATGGTTTTTGGGGTCTGTACGGTTGAAGTTTGATTGCCTGTCCCTCATAGCGGGGTGGACATTGGTGGGGGAATTGGGTGGGTTGGGGGTGTGAAAGGGACTTTTACCAGCTTGTCCTCTGTCCCCTGGTTGCGCGCGTGCATTTGTGGGCGCTGCGTGGTCGCATTGGTGCTTGGGGCGGCGGTTCTGCGTGCGGCGGAAACCGGGGCGCCGAAGCTGCCGGCATTCATTCCGGTGTCCTGGTTCCCTGCGACGAGTCAGGCGTTGCGCGCGGACGGCGTTGCGACGGACCGGCTGGTGCTCGCCAAGGAGGGGCAGGCCCCCGGCCTCGACGATCAGGTCACGTTTCTCGTGGAGGAGATCGCCAAGGGACGCGCCCGGCAGTGGGCGATGGTGCTCAAGTACAATACGCTGAAACCCAATGAGCGGGCACTGCGAACGTCCCCTCTGTCGATGTACGCCAGCACAGGCGTCCGGGTGGATTTTCCGCCGAGTCCTGTCGTAGGCATGGCAATCCACGTGTTCGGACCTTACGAGCGGAACGGCCCAAGCCCTGCGGCCAAGTCGATTTGGTCAGGCGCCTTCATCAATCCGGAGTTCATGGGCCTGGGCTTCGATCAGTCCGCGGTCCTGTTTCGGCGACTCGTTGCGTACAAAGACCGGCACCAGGAAACCGGAGGCGGAGGGTATTCGCTCGGGTTCCGCTCCAATCCATTTCCCGAGGCAGATGTTCAGAAGAATCGGATCGCGCTCGCCAAATTTGGAATCACTCCCGGCGAGTATCGCGCATTCGCAGGGTTCGTGCCGGCACTCATCAATTTCTTCGTCGTCGGGAGCCAGACGCCGGGGGTGCGCGAACGCATACTCGATGTGGTGGACGTGCCGTGGCTGAGCCTCGTGATGCACGGAGGGAAGCTGGACGACGTCGATTTTGAGATTCTGGGCGGCTTCGAAAAGGGCCGCGCTTCGGACTGGGGGCTCCCGGATGGTCAGGACGTCTATTACATCGGATTGCGAGGTCTCATTTACGGAAAGCCTGCCGTGCTGGTGCGACTGGCGGTGACCCGGCCGAGGGTGCCGCTGTTCAATTGCGCCGGCATTGTCGGGCTCGCAGCGGTGCGCCCGGACGGAAAAGGGCCGTTGGTTACGATCCGGGCCATGGCCTCGCGACCGGCAGCGAACCTTGCCACGCGCTGAAGTCCGATTTTTTGGATTTTCCTTCGTGCGAATCGTCGGGCCGCCCCACTAGCCTCTGTCGTCATGAATCGAACCGACCGCCTCGTCGCAATGGTGACCTACCTGCAGGGGCGCCGCGTGGTGCGTGCGGAGGAGTTGGCGGAACATTTCTCGATCAGCCTGCGCACCGTCTACCGCGACATCGCGGCGCTGGGGGAGGGCGGAGTGCCGATCGTGGGTGAGGCCGGCGTGGGATACACGCTGGTGAAGGGGTATCACCTGCCGCCTGTGATGCTGACTGCCGAGGAGGCGTCCGCGCTGTTCACCGGAGGCGAACTGGCCAAGAAACTCACGGATGGATCGCTGGACGCGGCTGTGGACGGCGCACTTGAGAAATTGCGGGCGGTGCTTCCGCCCGATCGGAGGGATCACCTCGAGCATCTCGCACGTGGAACCATCATCTCGCGAATTCCCCGCTGCGGGGAGTCAACGCGCGAGGGGCCTCCGTGCCTCGCGCTCGTGCAGCAGGCGGTGGCCCGGAGGCGTGTGCTCGCGATGGCCTATCGCAGCCGCGACCGCGGCGAGGAGACCCTGCGTGAGGTGGAGCCGCTGGGCGTCGTTTTCTACGGCGGGCAGTGGTACTTGATCGCCTGGTGTCGGCTTCGGGACGACCTGCGCCATTTCCGGGTGGACCGGATCCAGACGGCCCAGCTGAGGGCCGAGGGCATCAAACCACGGGATGGATTCTCGCTCAGCCGGCACATCGAAGAGTACGCGAAGAAGGGCGACACCTTTCCTGCCACGGTATGGATTTCCAAGGCCGCGCAGGAGCGCGCGACTCGCGAGAGTTTCGCGACCCTCGCGGCCCGTCGCCAACGGGACGGCGGAACGGAGTTTTCGATGCTCACCTGGTCCTATGACTGGCTCGCCCGTTGGATTCTCTCGTTTGGGGGACAGGCTGTTGCGGTGGAGCCCGCGGATTTGCGGGAGCGGGTGGCCGAACTCGCAACTGCCGTGGCCCAAGCGCATCAGGATGCCGTCGCCGAGCTCCTGACATAGGGCTGTCAGGAGCCCGTGGTAAGGTGAGGGCATGGCAACCACCACCACCATTCAAGCGATTGAATTCGCATTCACCGGTTATCCCGTCACGGACCTTCACCGCGCCCGCACCTTCTACGAGGGGGTGCTGGGCCTCAAAACCAGCGCGGTCTGGCAGGACGGCGACAAGGGGTGGATCGAATACGACCTGGGAGGGCATACCCTAGCGATCACCAACGGAGCGGAGCAGTGGAAACCGAGCAATGACGGCCCGGCGATCGCCTTCGAAGTCGCCGACTTCAACGAAGCGGTTGCGGTGCTCAAGCGCCATGGTTCGCCCTGCATCGTGGAGCCGACCGAGAGCCCGGTGTGCTGGCTCGCGGTGTTCCGGGATCCGGACGGCAATACGTTCGCGATTCATAAACGCAGTGCGCACAGCCACACTTGAGCCGTTGGAAAGAGGACTCGGGCAGGACGGCGCATAGCCGTCGGCCCCCAGCCACCCACCACGCCATGTTTCCTCCCTATCCCCTCCTTCCTCACGGACCCTGGTCGCGGGCACACCGCGCGCCGGATGCTGCGCAGGCTGCCGGCAACGGGACTCTGGCCACGGGTAACGGACGGCGCGTCGTGCTCTCCGTCGCGGTCAGCGTGGACGGATACCTGGCGCGCCGGGACGGGGCGATCGACTGGCTGCCTCAGCCGAATTCGAGCGGCGAAGACTATGGGTGCGAGGCTTTCCTGGCGACGGTGGATACCCTGATCATGGGGCGCCGGACCTATGAGCAGGTACTTGCCCTCGGAGCCTGGCCGTATGGCGACAAGCGGACCCATGTGTTCAGCACGACCCGTTGTTCTGGAGCGGCCGAGGGTGTGGAGTTCGTGGACTGCGACATCGCCGCATTTGTGCGCGAGCTGAAATCGGGACCGGGAACCGGTTCGATCTGGCTGGTTGGGGGCGCGGAGATCATCGCCGCCTGCCTGGGTGGGGGCGTGGTCGACGAACTCGTGTTGACGGTCGTGCCGGTATTGCTGGGCGAAGGCATTTCCCTGTTTCCGACCCGCGGCTGGGCGACGGCGCTTCGCCACCGGCACACGCGGGCATTCCCGGACGGCCTGGTGCAGCACACCTATGCGCTGTTGAATGCTGACCACACGGCTCGCGGGCGCCATACGGAGACTTTGCCCGGCGGAGCGCACCCGCGGAATGCACGGGCCGAATCAAACCGTCGCGGAGAGCCTTTGCCGGATGCAGTGCTGGCGGCCCGGGGATTTTGTGCGTGGGGACTGCACGAGGAGTCCGTATGACAGGCGGTATTGGCGCTGCCGTTCTCGGCTAGAAGCCCGCGAAGACGCTAGCGTAGGTGGCGCGGTCAGAGGCGGACTGCAGTTCCCGCCATTGCGAGACGGACCAGGGATTCCCCGTCGACACATTCTTGAGTGCCTCGTCGTAATGAAAGTCCATGTGCCCGTTGGACGTGATCGAGTTGGCCACGAAGGAGCCGACGAGCATGCCGGAATTTCCTCCGCCGTTGCAGGACAGTGCGGCATTCGGACAGAACAGACAGGCGTAGATGGTGCCGTTTCCTCCGATCGAACAAGCGGAGGTGGTGGTGGTGAAAATCTGGAGCGCACCGGCCCAGCTTTCGTTATTGATGAAACCATTGCCCGAGACCGAGACGGGGCCGTCGATGTAGAGGGTCAGATTGCCGCTGGGCTGGATCGTGATGCCGGACGAACACGAGCCTCCTTCGCTGTCGTCGGAACCGGAGTGCGAGTTGCCGTGCTCGCTTTCCGATTCGCCAGATCCGCTCGAGCTGACGCTGGTGCCGCCGCTCCCAACGATCGCGACGTTGTCGCCGCTTTGGACGGTGACACCGCCGATCGTGGCGCCCGAAACGAAGTAATAATAGCAACCGTCGGAGGCCGGATTGTCGGTCGACCGCGGGAGGCACGAGGGCACGCTCGATCCGAGATCGTAACTTTGGGACACCGATGCGGCCGTGGGGTAGGAAGGCGGTGTGAAGTCGTAGCTGAATCCCGTTGAGGTGGTGCCGGTGATCGAGCCTCCGCTCACCGAGCCCGTGCCGAGCAGGACGTTTCCGTAAACGGTGCCCTGGGCTCCGAGGTCGATGTTGCCGCCCGCACTCGCGACAGTTGTATTCGAGCGGGATACGGAAGCGGGATAGGATGAATAGGGTCCGGTGGAGGGACTGGTCGTCGAGATGAAGCTGTCGGCCGAGGGGTGCCCATTCCAGGAAATGTCATTTTCCGCGACCATCCCGTAGGCCCATTTTCCCCCAAACTTGAGGGTGACCAGCTCGATCTTCACGATCGGATTAGAGCCGTCGAAGGGAGTGATGGTGGCCTGGGAGACCACGGTGGCCGTGCCGGAGGAACCGCTGTAGCCCTCGACGTAAACCTTCACGACGCACGTGGCGTTCTGGTCGAGGTTGAACGTCGGCATCACCAGGGTGGCCGTATCCGCGGTGGAATTGCAGGTCCAGGCGGTGCCCTGGGAGTCGATGGTCCCCCAGGCGGCGGACGTGGAGGCGCCCGCTCCCATCTGGTTGAAACTCCAGATGGCCTGTTCGAGACCGGCCTCGGCCAGGTTTCCGGCATTGTCGGCGAAGAAGGTCCGATGGGACATCTTCAGCATGTTTGCGCCCATATCCAGATAGGTGGCGATCGAGATGCCGACGATGGCGACGAGCAGGAGTGCGAGGATGAGGATGCTGCCGCGGTCGTCGGACGCGATCCGGCGGCGGGCGGAGCCCTGGCATGGCTGGGCGTGCTGGGCGGCGGTGCTCATGACTTGTTGCGCATCACAAACGTGCCGGTGCCCGTCTGGGTGACGGGAACTGACGTGACGGCCGTGCGCGTCAACGTGAGGACGCATTGGATGACCTTTGCGGTGGAGTCCGAGGACGTGGCGGCGCCGGAGGAGTCGAGCCGGTTGAAAGCCAGGCTGGTGACATCGCGCGCGAGGATCTGCTGGCCGCTAAGCGAGGAGCCGTCGCCCGGCACGAGGTAGAACCACTCGTCGTCGGCGTCGTAGGCGTAGGTGACCTCGTTGGAGGTGGACGCGTAATTGTCGGGGACCGTGAACGTGACAGAGATCACGGCTCCGCTGGAATTGGTCTTCGAGACGAACGCGCTGGCCATGCGGGCGTCGATGCCGAACTGCTCGATGGCCTTGCGCGACTGCTGATCCATCTCCGCGTAGTTGCTGATGGCGTAACCGCTTCGGATGATGAGCAGGTAGGAAGTGAGCAGCCCGGCGATGACGAAGACGCCGATGGCGGCGCCGATCATGATCTCGGCGAGCGTGAAACCCCGGCTCGAGCGCAAGGGCGCGGACGACCTGTCATTTGGAGACATAGTCATACAGGCCGTCCTCCGCGTAGTAGGTGACGTAGCTGCGGGACAGGGTGCGTCCGTCATAGTTCTTCCAGGACACGGTGAACTGGATCTCCATCATCCCGGAGTGGACGAGGGTGGCCGTGCGCGTGATCGAAAAACGCGAGGCCACGGAGGGCATGCCGGAAAACACGGCGGGAAGCGCCAGCGACGTGGCGGTTGAGGAGTAGGCGCTGACGGTATCCCAATTCTGGATTCGCAACATCTCCACCTCGTACTGCATGACCTGGGAGGCGGTGGTCAGGTTTCGGGCCGTATCCAGCGACATGAGACCGCGTTGAAGTGCGGCGATCGTGGTCGCGAGGCCCATCACCATCACGAAAGCGGCCATCGTGACCTCCAGGATCGTGAAGGCACGGCTGTCGCGCAGAGAGCGCCCGCGTGTGGCTCCTCGCGCCGGTCGCGATCCGGCGGCAGGGGATTTTTCTGAAGCGTACTTAATCACCCCTATAAGTTCCAATTACCATATCGGATCAAAACGGGATTCTCTGAAGCTGGAAAATCGGGGTGAGGCGACCCAGGGGCGGAGCGGTAATGCTCAATAATTTCCCACGGGTGTGGTCAGCTTTTGAAGCAGCCAGTCGGCGGCGGTGCCCGACGAGGGTTGGCGGAGGATATCGCGCAATCGGGATGCTTCGGCGAGCGTGTGGTCGCGGCGGGTGCGGTCGTAGAGGCAATGCCTGAGTTCGACGGCGAGCACGGCGGGGTGGGCGCGTTTCTGGATGAACTCGGGATACATCGGTTCCTTCAGCAGGAGGTTGGCGATGCCGATGAAGTTGGTCTTCACGAGCATGCGTCCGAGCGCGTAGGTGGCCGGGCTGGTCTTGTAGACTACTGCGCCGGGGATGCCGGCGAGGGCGCAGTGCATGGACATGGTGCCTGAGCTTGTGAGCACGGCGGCGGCGCTCACGGGCGAGCCAGTGGGGTGAAGGCGGACGTTGGCGGGTGGGCTAAAGGATTCGAGTACCTGGCGGATGTGGTCGCTGGGATAGAGCACCACGGCTTCGCGAGGATCCCTGAGCAGCTGGTAGGCTTTGAGTAGGGCGGGAAAGATGCGTTTGACCGTCTGCGCGCGGCTTCCGGGCAGCAACAGGATGGGGCCAGCGGGATCCAGGCTGACAGGGGCGGCGTAGTCGGGCGCCACGAAGGGGTGGCCGACGAAAGTGACCGGTAATTCCGTATCGGCGTAGCAGGCGATTTCGAAGGGGAAGATGACCGCGAGGGCGTCGAGGTTCTGCTCCATCTCGAAGCGGCGGTGAGGTTTCCAGGCCCAGATTTGCGGCGAAATGTAGAACAGCATGGTGCAGAAGCCGCCGCTTTTCTTGGAGATTCCGCGAGCGCGCAGGGCCTTGGCAATGCGGAGATTGAAGCCGGGATAGTCGACAAAGCACACGGCTGCGGGCCGGTGGGTCTCGATCCAGCGGAGGGTATCGTTGAAGAGCCGGCGGAAGAATCCGATGTTGGAAAGCACCTCGGCGAAGCCGACGACGGAGGTGGAGGTCAGGTCGTGGAGGAGCTGGGCTCCGGCGGCGGCGAGCTCGGGGCCCCCGAGTGCGGCGACGGACAGGCCGGGGGACTGGCGGCGCGCCTCGCGAACCATCGTTGCAGCATGCTGATCTCCGGAGTGTTCGCCTGCGATGACGAGGAGATCCACCTTGGGGGAAAGGGGGGCGGGTAGTCCGTGGTAAGCGGCGGCGAGGGAAGACATCAGGAACGAAAGGGAAATGAGCAAACGGGATTCATTGGAAAAAATCCAGCGCCTGCGTGGCACCACGGCCTCATGGCGAGGCGTGCAGTGCCGGGGGGGAAGACAGTCACGACCCCCTATGATCGGCGGAGGTCGGGAGTTTGTTAACTCCGAAAATCGTCATGCCGCAATCGCGCCTTTCAATCGCTTGTCAGGGGATGACGAGTTTCTGTCCGGGCCGCAGGGCATTCTCGCCCTGAAGAAGTTCGCGATTCGCGTTATAGATGTCCCTCCAGCGGTCGGGGGTGCCGTAATACATCGAGCTGATGCCGGAGAGGGATTCGCCTGCGGCGACGACGTGATAACGGAGGTTGCTGTTGTCGGCCTGCTGGTTGGAGAGGGGGGCCGGAGTGATGGGGGCGGCGTTGTCGGCGGTGGGTGCCGGGATGGCCGCGGGGGCGGGCGCTGCGGGAGAGGCGCCCGGGTTGAGAATACGCGCGGCGGCCGCGATCTGGTTGAGGGTGGCCTGAGCCTGTGAGAGCCGGCTCGAGAGGGCGGTGTTTTCCTGTTGAAGCTGGGCGATGCGCGCGGCGCGGTCGCGGTCGAGGGCCTGCAGCTGGGCGGCGAGTCTGATGTTTTCAGCACGCAGCGAGGTAAGGCTGGACTGGGCGGAGGCGAGGCTGGCCTGGGTGGCGCTCAGCTGGGCGGGCAGCCCGGCGAGTTGGGACAGGCGCTGTTCGTCGGCCCTGCGCGCGCGATCTGCGCCTTCGAGGCGAGTCAGATTGCTCTGAGCAGCGGCGAGTTGGGCCGTCTGGGAATCGAGTTGTTGCTGCAGTTGCGCCACCGCAGCCTTTTGCTGGTCGCGGGCGCTGTCGGAGTCCGCCAGTTTCGATTTCAGATCGTCCACCTGTTTCTGAAGCTGGGTCGCGGTCTGGCTTGCGCTGGAGGCAGCGGCCAGCTGGGTGCGGAGGTCGGCGAGGTCTGCCGCGCGACTGTCGGCTGTCTTTTGGAGCTGGGTGACTTGCGCCTGAAGGGCGTCCCGGTCCTTGGTCAACTGGTCGTTGGACTGAGCGAGGTCTGCAATCGTCGCATTCTGCTTGTCGCCAGTGCGCTTGGAGTCGTCGAGTTTCGATTGGAGCGACGCGATCTGTTGCTGAAGCTGGGAAATGGAGGCACCGGCCTGGGAGGCTTCGGCGAGCTGCGACTTGAGGGAGGAGTTGTCGGAGGCCAGCCGGGCATTGGTGTCCTTCAGGCTGGCGAGATCGGAGGACTGGGTGTCGAGCTGGGACTGAAGCGAAGCAACCTGTTGCTGAAGCTGGGAGGCGGAGTTGCCGGCCTGGGCGGCCTGGGCGAGCTGCGACTTGAGAGAAGCGTTGTCTGAGGCCAGCCGGGCGTTGGTGCCCGTCAGGCTGGCGAGGTCGGAGGATTGGGTGTCGAGCTGCGACTGAAGCGAGGCGACCTGCTGCTGGAGTTGGGTTGCGGAACTGCCGGCCTGGGCGGCCTGAGCGAGCTGCGACTTGAGAGAAGCGTTGTCCGAGATCAGCCGGGCATTGGTAGCCTTTAGGCTGGCGAGGTCGGAGGTCTGGGTGTCGAGCTGGGACTGGAGCGAGGCGACCTGTTGCTGGAACTGGGACGCGGAGCTGCCTGCCTGTGAGGCTTGGGCGAGCTGGGCTTTCAGCGAGGTGTTGTCGGTTGAGAGCGCGGCATTCTGGGCGGTCAGCGAATCGACCTGTGCCTTCAGCGCGGAGTCGTCGGAACTCTTCACGTCGGCGAGCGCCTGATTAGCCTCGGTCAGCGCACGATTGGCTTCGCGCGCGCTGTGAAGTTGCGAGGAAAGCGCGGCGATATCCTGTGCGGAGTGTTTGCGGTCCTCGGTGAGCTGGGATTCGAGCTTCGCGACCTGCCCCTGGAGACGAGTCACCTCGGCGTCATTTGCCGATGCCGCTGCGGCGGTGGCGGCGGCGGATTTCGCGTTGGCCACCTCCCTGCGGAGGGCGGCGATTGTGGACTCGCGATCGGCGAGTTCGCTGGTCAGCTCGTCGATCCGGTTCTTGGCCTTCGTGAGGGCCTGGGGATCGGCTGCGGATGCCTCCTGGGAGAGCTTCCTATTTTCCGCAGTCAGGGAGGCGATGGCGGCCTGTGCCTTGGTGAGGCGGCCGGACAGTGCGTCGAGGGCGGACGCGTTGCTGGCGTTGCTTTGGGTGAGGGCGTCGCGTTCCTTGCGCAGGCGTTCGTTGCCTGCCTTGGCGTCCGAGAGCTGCTTCTGAGTGTCGGCGAGTTCGTCCTTGAGCAGCGTTGCGTCTGCAGGGGTGGCGGACAGCTGCTTGATCTTCGCGTTGAGCGAGTCGATCCGGGTGGCGAGTGCGAGATTGCTTTGGGCCAGAGAGGCCTGCAGCTGACTGAGGCGGGTATTTTCGGCCTGGGCGGTGGCGAGCTGCTTTTGAAGGTCGGAGGAGTCCGAGGGCGTCGCGGAGGGTGCGGCCTGGAGCGTGGCGATTTGCGCGCGGGCGTCGGCGAGCTCCTTCTTGAGGGCATCGACATCGGCCGAGGAGGTGGTGGGTGCGCCCTGTTTCAGGGAGTCGACCTGGGCGGTCAGCGCCTGAATCGTTGCAAGGTCGGCCGCGTGTTGCTTGAGCGCTCGGTCGAGGGCCGCCTGGGTATCGGTGGGAGACGGGGTGGAAGGTTTGCCTTGGAGGGCGGCCAGTTTCTTGTCGAGGTCGGACACCTGGCTCCTGAGACGTTTGGCCTCGGCGGCTGCCTTATCGCGCTCGACCGTCGTCTGTGCCAAGCCTGCGCGTGCCTTTTCGAGTTCGGCCGGGCTGGGGGCGGAGGCGAGTTGCGCCTGGACGGCGGCCAGCTGGCTTCGGAGTGCGGCGACGTCGGGAGAGACCGGGCCGGACTGGGGCTGGCCGGAGCCATAGGCGGCGAGCTGCTGGCGGAGTGTCTGGATCTGCGAGTCGTCGGCGGAGAGGCGCGATTTTGCGTCGGTGAGCTGGAGCTGGAGATCGTCGATGCGCCGCGCCCAGGTGTCGGTCATCGCGAGGTCGCCCTTGAGCTTCTCGATCCGGGCGTTGAGGTCTGTGTTGAGTTTTTGGAGACGGGAGATGTAGGCGTTGGCGTCGGTCAGCTTGACCTCGAGCGAGGCGATCGTCTCGGAGGATTTGCCTTCGGCGTCCGGGGTCCTGACTGGGAAGGGGGCCTTGAGGGCCTTGAGGTCGGAGACCTGCTGTTGGAGTTCGGTGACTCGCTTGCGCAGGGCGAGGATGTCGCGGTCGGCGCTGGCGCGGACCTGGACGATGTCCTTGACGAGCTGGTCGCGCACGGCGCCGGCTTCGCGGGCCGCCTGCTGGGCGAGGTCGAGCCGTTCTTTCAGGTCGGTGACGTCGGGTGTGAGCGGCGTGGCAGCGGCCTGGGCGGAGGCGAGTTGGCGCTGGAGGTCGGCCTTTTGTGACTTCAGGTCGTCGACCTGCCTGGCGAGATCGTCGTTTGCCTTCTGGAGCTGCTTGGAGAATGCGTCGGCGTTGGAGGCGCTGCTTGTGGCGGCGGCGAGCTGGCTCTTGAGCTGGAGCTGTTCGGCGCGGGCCTTGGCGAGATCGGCTGCGATCTGGGCAGGCTGCTGGCCGCCGGGTGCGCTGGCTGCGGAGATATTGGCCTGCAGTACGGCGATCTGGCTGACGAGGGCGTCGCAACTCTTCTTGAGCGAGTCGCGGTCTGCGGTGGCCTGGGCGGCGGCGTGGTTTGCCGTCTCGACCTGATCGAGAAGCTTCTTTCGGTCCACGCGTGCTCCGGCGAGTTCCTGGGAAAGGGTGGCGACCTGCTGCTTGAGAGCTGCGGAGTCCCCGGCGGCGGAAGCTGCCTTCTGGGCGGACGCGAGTTGCTGCTGGAGCGTGGAAATCTTCGACGTCAGGTCGTTGTTCGCGGTCTGGAGTCTGGCGGCGGACGCCTGGGCATCGGTTGCAGACTTGGTGCTCGCATCGAGCTGCTGTTGAAGATCTGCGCTTTGGGCGCGGGCCCTGGCGAGATCTGCGGAGGCCTGGTCGAGCTGGTGCTGGAGGTCGGCGGACTGCGGCGCCTGTTGGGCGGCGGTGAGCTGCTGCTGGAGCGACGCGATCTTGGCCGAGAGATCGTCGTTGGCGGATTGAAGTCGGGCGGCGGCGGCAGAGGCGTCGGCGGCTGACTTTGCGGCGGCATCGGCTTTGGCCTGGAGCGCGGCCTGGGAGTCCTGTGCCTGGGAGAGCTCGGTGGTGAGTTGAGCGACCTGGTTTCGGAGCGTGTCGGCGTCGCCCGCGGCTTTCCTGGCGGAGACGAGCTCGGCGGAGAGCGTGTCGATCTTGGAGCGAAGCTGGTCGAGTTCGGCTGCGCCGGCGGACTGCCCGGAAGTGACCGTTGTGAGCCTGGACTGAAGCTCGTTGAGCTTGGCGTTTGCCGCGGCGAGGTCGGACTGGGCCTGGTCGATCTGGCGTTTGTCGTGAAGATGGACGTCGTTTACGCGGTCCTTGGCGGCCTGGAGTTCGATGCGGACCTCTGTGGTTTCGCGGCGCTGACGTGCGAGCTCGGCCTGGGTGGAGGCGAGCTGCTGCTTGAGGGCCGAGAGGTCGGGAGACGGGGCGGTCGGCAGTGTGGGGGCCTGGGAAGGCGTCGGGGAGGTCTTGGTTGCGGAGGCGAGTTGTGCCTTGAGCGAAGTGATCTCCTGGGCGCGCGCGCCTGCGAGAGTCTGGAGGTCGGCGACCTGGCGGGTGAGGGTGGTGTCCTGATCGAGCGCCTGCTGGTATTGAGCTTGAAGCTGGGTGAGCTGGGAACTGAGCGCGCTGTTCGGGTTTGCTGCGGCGGCATCGGCCCGGGCGATGCGAACGGCCTCGGCAAGCTCGTCGGTCTGGCCTCGGAGGCGGGTATTCTCTTCGCGAAGTGCGGCGACCGTCTGCTCGAGGTCGCGGATTTTGTCGTCGGCTGCGGCGGGGGCTCCCTTGGGCAGGTTATCAGCCTGGGCGCGCGCGGCGCGCAGCTGCACGTAGAGGTTGGAGAGTTCGATCGTGGAGCGCCTCACCTCGTCGTTCAGGCGGCGATTGTCGGACTGCGTTGTGGCAAGCTGCGCCTGTGCATCGGCGAGCTGGGCTTTGAGCTGACCGACATCGACCTGTGGGACGGCGGTGGGGGACTGCGGCTGGAGGGAGGCGGCCTGAGCCTTCAGCGTGATGATCTGGGCTTGGGACTGGGCGAGGCGGTCCTGGGCGTGGCGAAGCTGGGCGCGGAGCGACGAGAGATCGGATGCCAGCTGGTTGTTGTTCTCGGCGAGCTGGGCGGAGCGGTTCTTCTGTTCCTGTAGGTCGGACAGGGACTTCTTCAACCGGGCGGCTTCGGCTGAAAGTGAGTCCGCCTTCTGCCGGGCCTCGGTGAGGCTGGACTGCATCGCCTGATTCTGGGCGGTGAGCGCGTCGCGCGCCTTCGTGAGTTGATCGACCTCCTGCTGGAGACGTGAGGAGTCGCCGCCGGACTTGGGGGTGGCGGAGAGGGCGCCGAGCCTGGCCTGATCCTGGGCGACCTGTTGAGTGAGGCGCTGGTTGTCCGATTGCAGCGTCGAGATCTGTCGCTGAAGTTCGACGATGCGCGCTGCGGAGGCTGTGTCGGTCGCCGGGGGGCGGGAGACCTGGCTGGCGACGGCGGTGGTGGCGGGACTGGAGGCGAGTTCGGTCTCGATGGCAGCCACGCGGGCGAGCACGGCCTGACGCTGCTCGGGCGAGAGCCGCTGCATGACCATGTCGCGTCCGGTGGCCTTGGCGCCGTTCTGGGCGGCGAGAGTGAACCAGGCCCCGGCCTCGACGAGGTTGGGTGTGAGGCCGCCGCGACCTTCAGCGACCATGATTGCGTAATTATTCTGGGCGGGGCCGAAGCCCTGCTTGGCGGCCTCCAGGTAGAGCTTGGCGGCGGCGGCCTCGTCCTTGGGTCCGCCGCGTCCCTCCTCGAGCATCAGCGCAAGGTTGTAGCGGGAACGTGCATACCCGCGGTCGGCGGCCATCTGGTAATAGACGCGGGCCTTGGCGGGGTCCTTCATGACTCCGCGTCCCATCTCGTAGGCGAGGGCGAGATTGTGTTCGGCCTCGGGGACGCCCTGGTCGGCGGCTTGGCGGAACCAGAGTGCAGCCTCAAAGGAGTCCTGCTTGGTCCCGATGCCGTTGGCGTACATGTTTCCGACGTTGAACTGGGCGGGAGCGAAGCCCAGTTGGGCGGCCTGGTGGTAGAGAGAGAACGCCTTGGCGAGGTCGGGGGCGGTGCCGTGCCCGAGCTCGTACATCATCGCGAGGTTGAACAGGGCGGGGGCGAAGCCCTGGTCGGCGGCTTTCTTGTAGTAATCGAAGGCGGCCTTCTCGTCCTTCGGGATGCCGCTGGAGCCGGTGGCGGAGAGATTGCCGAGAGCGTTGAGGGCCTCGGGGTCGCCCTGGCCTGCGCGGACCTTCAGGCTGGCGACGTCGACGGATTGAGCGCGGGAGACCGGGAGGGCGGGGCCGAGGGCCAGGAGCGCGGCCGCGAGGAGGGCGCGGTGGCGTTTGGTAAGAAACGACTTGGGGTGGTTCTCGGCGGCTCTGGGCACAAGCGGGTTATAAGAGGGAAGATTAGGCCCGTAGCAAGCATGAGCGGGACCGGCCGCGATGGGCGGCGGGGACGCGGGCGGGCCGCGCCGGCGCCCGTCCGGCCTGGCCGGACGGGGTGTAGCCGAAAATCGGTTACTTCAGCGTGCGGAGCTGCACGCTGTCGAAGAGCCGGTTCTGGGAGAGGAGGTCGGTGGCGATTACGAGCTTCTGCCCCTGCTCGATGCGGCCGGACTTCCTGAGCATCTCGATGGCCTGCTCGATGGTGGCGTCGGGGTCGGAGGACAAGGGCATGAGCCAGGGCTCGACGCCGCGGAGCAGGCGCATCTGACGGAGGGTCTGTAGGGTGGGCGTGAAGGCGACGATGGCGGCCTGGCGGGGGCAGAGTGCGGCGAGGCCCTGGGCGATGAAACCGCGGCGGGTGAAGGTGATGATGGCGGAGCCGGGCAGTTCGTTGGCCATGACCACGGCGGAGCTGAGCACCTTCATCTTGTCGGAGCCGAGGATCACGTCGGTGACGGGCTGCTTGGATTCCTCCTGCTGGCTCTCGATGCGACGGGCGATCTTGTCGATGATCTGGACGCATTCGATCGGGTAGCGTCCGACGGTGGTTTCGCCGGAGAGCATGACGCAGTCGGCGAGCTCGAACACGGCGTTTGCGATGTCGGTGATCTCGGCGCGGGTGGGCATCGGCTGGGCGATCATCGACTCGAGCATGTGAGTGGCGATGATGACGGGGCGGCCGTGTTCGCGGCAGGTTTCGACGGCGCGCCGCTGGATGAGGGGGAGTTCCTCGAAGGGGCACTCGATGCCGAGGTCGCCGCGGGCGACCATGAGGGCGTCGCAGGCCTGGACGATGCTCTTCAGGTTTGCGATGGCGGACTGGTCCTCGATCTTGGCGATGATCTGGATGCGGGAGTCGTGCCAGCGGAGGAATTCGCGGAGCAGTTCGATATCGGAGGCCTCCCGCACGAAGGACATCGCGATGAAATCGATATCCTCCTCGATGCCGACGAGGGAATCCTTACGGTCCTTCTCGGTGAAGGAGGGAAGGTTGACCTTGATTCCGGGGAGATTGATGTGGCGGCGGGAGGTGAGCTGACCGGGGGTGAGGACCTTGCAGCGGATGCGGTTCTCATTCTTCTCGAGGACCTCGAAGCGGAGCAGGCCGTTGTCGACGAGCACGATGTCGCCGACGCTGATGTCGTTGATGAGGTCCTTGTAATTGACGTCGACGGAGCGGACCTCCTCGGGGGTCTCGCCGGGGCCGCCGGGGCGGACGGTGAAATCGAAGGTCTCGCCGGGCTTGAGTTCGATGGGGGTCGCCACGTCGCCGGTGCGGATCTCGGGGCCCTTGATATCCATCATGATGCCGACCTCGCGGCCGACGGCCTTGCTGACGGAGCGGATGCGCCGGATGATCTTGCGGGTCCAGTCGTGAGTGGCGTGCGCCATGTTAAGGCGGATCACGTCGGTTCCGGCGCGGATGAGCTTCTCGAGCATCTCCTCGCTTTCGGTGGCGGGACCAAGCGTTGCGATGATCTTGGTACGGCGAATGGTATTCGACATAGAGGGTCGGAAAGGAAGGGCCTTTCGGACGGCGAGGCGAGGAAAAGCGGAGCGAGGGTCCGATGTACCTACGGAATAAGCCGAGCCAACGTGTCTTACGTGGCCGCTAATACCTCCGGAAAACTCAATCGAGGCTGCAAAGCGGCGTACCCATGCCGGGCTCCACCACAAGAAACTGGCAGGCAAGTTTTTGCTTCAATCCGGACAACGACGCTTCGACGGCCTGGAGGGAATTGCAGTCGCGGCTGAGGTGGGTGAGGAAGATGCGGCGCCAGCGCGGGCTGGCGACAGAATCGAGCAATTCGCACATGGCGTCGTTGGACAGGTGGCCGTGGCGCCCGCTGATGCGCTGCTTGGTGGACCAGGGGCGTTTGGGGTCGGCCTGAAGGAGCTTGGGGCAATGGTTGGCCTCGACGACGAGGGCGTCGCAATCGCGGATCCGGTCGCGGATGTTAAGGGGGGCATGGCCCAGGTCGGTGAGCCAGACGAGGGAGCGCTGGGGTGAAAAGAGGTCGTCGGGGTGGCCGGAGGAGAAGCGGAATCCGACGGGCTCCTGAGCGTCGTGGGGAACGGGGAAGGCGTCGATCTCGAGGTCCTTGAAGCGAAAATGGGATCCGGTTTCGAATATCTGCCAGGCGGGGCGGTATTTGAGATCGCGCTGGAGCACGTGGGCCGTGGGTGCGTTGGCGAAGACCTGGACGTGGGGGAAGCGGCGGAGCCCGTCCAGGGCGGCGGCGTGGTCGCCGTGCTCGTGTGTGAGGAAGATGGCGTCGATGCGTGCGAGCGAGTGACCAGTCTCGGCGAGCAACGTCTCGAGCCGGCGGGCGGAGAAGCCGGCGTCGATGAGGATGTGCGCGTGTTCGGTGACCAGCAGGGCGCTGTTGCCCGAACTTCCGCTGCCAAGGATGGCGAACCGCATCGACATGCGGGGTGCTTAAGCTCCGGCGGGTGCGTGGATCAAGGGCAAAGTCCCCGGTGCGGGGCGGCATTTGCGCGAAGGCAAACCTTGCGCTAGGGTGCCGGTGACGGTTTATCCGTCATCCCCGGCCGACGGGATGCACGGCCGCCCAGTGCGGCAGGTGGGTTCCGGCGTTCGGCGGTTATCGTCACCCGCCATCCGGGACAGTACCAAAAACGAACATGAAGAAGATCACTCCCAAGATGTACCTCCACCGCGTGAAGGGCGGTGGCAAGCCTGCCATCCCGCGTGCCTACGACGCGGCGTTCAAGGTGACGCCCTCGTACCGAGCGGAGCTGCCGGACATGATGGAGGCGGAGGACGCGATCCAGGGTGCCAGGGTGCCGATCCAGCAGGTGGGTGTATCCAATTTTCGACTTCCACTGAAGTTCCGCACCCGTGCGGGTGTCCGCGAGCTCGAGGCGCACGTGACGGGCACGGTGTCGCTGGAGGCGACGCTGAAGGGCATCAACATGAGCCGGATCGTCCGCTCCTTCTACGACCAGAAGGACGGCGTGTTCACGCTCGAGCGGCTTCGCGGGGTCCTGGCGACCTATCGCCGCAAAGTGGGATCGCTGGCGGCACGCGTCCGCGTGGCGACTTCGTATCCGATGGTCCAACGTTCGCTACGCAGCGGGCTGGACGGGTACCAGTATTACCAGGTCGCGTTCGAGGGCACGATGGACGAGCGGGGAGTGTTCCGGAAGTTCATCGAGTTCGACTTCGTGTATTCGTCGGCGTGCCCGTGCAGCGCGGAGCTTGCTGAGCACGCGCGCGAGGAGCGGGGCGTGTATGCGATTGCGCACAACCAGCGCAGCAAGGCGCGCGTGAAGGTCGAGGTGGCGCCCGGGTCGAGACTCGGCGTCGAGGACCTGCAGCGGCACTGCCTGGAGGCGCTGAAGACGGAGACGCAGGTCATCGTGAAGCGCGAGGATGAGCAGGCCTTTGCGGAGATGAACGGCGCGTACATCAAGTTCGTGGAGGACGCGGCGCGGCTCGTTTACGAGAGGCTGAATGCGGACAAGCGCATCGTGGATTTTCAGGTAGCCTGCGCGCATCTCGAGTCGCTGCACTCGCACGATGCGGTGAGCGTGATCTGCAAGGGCGTCCGGGGGGGATTTGCCGCGGACTTCATGGACTTCCGCTCGCTCGTGTGCTGAGGGCCCGTGCGCTCGGGCGGCGTCGCCGGAGGGTTGGAACAGAAGCCAACGACGGAAACGAAGCGTCGAGCTGTCGGCCGTGTCGTGGCTGCGGGACTCAATTGGGGAGGGAATACCAAGCCGGAATCGCGGGCTTCCCGTCTCAGATGTCGGCCCGCGGGCGCCTCACGTCCGGGCCCATTGGTTAACTTCGTTGCCTCCGGTTCAACCCGCTGAGGTCATGACTCGAGGCGCTGGAGTTCGACCGACGCCTTTTCCCACTCGGCGGTGGCGGCCTGGAGGCGGTCGGTGACGGTGGCGAGTTCCCGGTTGAGGGTCTGGGGTTTGCCCGGCGAATTGTAGGTTTCGGGGGCCTCGAGCTCGGCGGCGATCTCCGCCTGGCGTTTCTCGCATGAGGCGATCTGGGTCTCGAGTTCGAACACGCGTGCTCGGGCGGCCTTGAGGGGGGCGGCCTTGGCGGCGCGGGCGAGGGCCTCGGCGCGCTTCTGCTCCTTGGTCTTGGGACCCGAGCGACGGGATTCCGCGGAGCCTGAATCGGGCGAGTCGTCCTTGGGCGTTTCACGGGGGCGACCGTCGGTGAACCCGGCGGTGAGTGCCCCGCGGGCGTCGCCTGCGCGCGATTTGTCGAGGTAATAGTCGTAGTCGCCGGCGTAGGACGTGAGGCGCCCGGAATCCACATGGAGGACTTTTCGGGCGACGGCGCGGATGAAGTAGACGTCGTGGCTGATGAAGATGAGCGTGCCCTCGTACTGGCGCAGCGCAGCGACGAGCGCGTCGATGGAGGCCATGTCGAGGTGCGTGGTGGGCTCGTCCATCAGCAGCAGGTTGGGTGGCGCGAGCAGCAGCTTCACGAGGGCGAGGCGCGAGCGCTCACCGCCGCTGAGCACTGAGACGGGCTTGAAGACGTCGTCCTTGCGGAAGAGGAAGCCGCCGAGCAGGGTGCGCGCGGTCTGCTCGGTGACGGCGGGATTCTCCTCGCGCATGGACATCGCCTCCTGGAGCACGGTGTTCTTCAGATCGAGGGTGTCGGCGCGGTTCTGGGCAAAGTAGCCGGCCTTGACGTTGGACCCGAAGTCGACGGAGCCCGCCTGGATGGGGATGACGCCGGCGAGGATCTTAAGCAGGGTGGATTTCCCGGCGCCGTTGGGGCCGACGAGCACGAGCCGTTCGCCGCGTTCGGCGTGGAAATTGAGGCCGCGGTAGACGATGTGGTCGCCGTAGGCCTGGGTGACGTCCTCGACCGTCACGACCTTCAGGCCCGAGCGTGGCGGCTGAGGGAAGCGGAAATTGATTTTGACCAGATCGTCCTCGGGGGCCTCGACGGCGTCGTCGAGCAGGCGTTCGATCTGCTTTTCCTTGGATTTCGCGCGGGAGGCGAGAGAGGCCTTGGCGCCGAAGCGGTCGACGAAACGCTGAAGGTGGGCGATCTCGCGCTGCTGGTTTTTGAAGACGGTGAGCTGCTGTTCGCGGTGGGCCTCCTTCTGGACGAGGTAGTCGTCGTAGTTTCCGGTCCAGCGGTAGAGCGTGCGGTTGCGCAGCTCGAGGATGCCGTTGCACAGCATATTCAGGAACGCGCGGTCGTGGGAGATGATCACGAGCCCGCCCGGGTAGCGGGACAGGTAGTCCTGGAACCAGAGCAGGGCGGACAGATCGAGGTGGTTGGTGGGCTCGTCGAGGAGGAGCAGGGCGGGTTCGCGGACGAGCAGACGGGCGAGGTGGGCGCGCATGACCCAGCCGCCGGAGAACGTGCGTGCGGGCCGGTGGTGGTCGTCCTCGCGGAAGCCGAGCCCGGCGAGGATGCGCTTGGCGCGCGGCTCGGTCGTGTAGTCGATTTCGTGATGCACGTCGTGCACGTTATCGTCGCCGTCGACGCGGCCGTGGCCGAGGGCGATCTGGAGGATGGTCTCGTCGCCGGCGGGCTCGCTCTGCTGCGGGAGGAAGCCGAAGTCCGCGCCGCGTTCCCAGGTGATGGTGCCGTCGTCGGCAGATTCCTCACCGAGGATGATCTTGAACAGCGTGGACTTGCCGGCGCCGTTTGGGCCGACGAGGCCGAGGCGATCGTTCTTCTTGATGAACAACGACACCTCCTCGAACAGGGTTCGGGTACCGTAACTCTTGGAAATGTCGGCGATCGTGAGCATATAAACCTCCACAAGCAGACGAATGTCGCGGGAAAGGCAAAGCCTGAAATGCGATCGCGGTGCCTGGACCGCGAACGCTCCGCTCACGAGGCGAGTCCGAGCAGGGCGGCGCCGGCCACTGCGAGGAGTCCGCCGGAGAGGGAGCGAAGGCTGGGGCGTTCGCCCTCGATCCAGTAGGCGAAGGGCACGACGATGAGGGGCGTGCAGGCGACGACGGGAAGGACGATGGCGCTGGGTGTGGTGAGCAGGGCCCACTGATAGCAGCTGACGCCGATGATGGCGCCGCAGGCGGAGTTGACGACGATCCACCCGTGTTTCGGCCAGGTGGCGTCCGCGGGCGTGTCTGCCGGCAGGCCGCGGCGCCGGCGCAGGGCGTATCGGACGGCGAAATACCCGAGCGTGAGCAGGAGCCCGCCCAGCGTGCGCTGGTAGGCGGCGGTCATGCCGTCGATGGACTGGCCCGCGCGGCCGGCGACCTCCGCAGCCTCGCGGCTGATGACGGCGCCGACGCCCTGGCCGGCGGCCGCGACGAGGCCGAGAATGAAGCCGACGGGTTTCAAGGCCACCCGGGGCGGGTTGCTGCGGCTGGGCATGAGGGCGAGGGCGACGCCTGCAAGGATGATGGCGCCCGCGACGAGGTGCAGCGGACTCACCCGCGTGCCGAGCCAGAGCCACTCGACGAGCGCTCCGATGGGGGCCGCGAGGCATTGCGTCATCAGGACCGTGAGGCGGGAACCCAGGAAGGGCAGGGCGCCGAAGAACGCCATGTCGCCGATGCCCATGCCGACCACGCCGCTGAGCAGCAGCCAGTTCCGGCCCGCTCCGTGCAGTCCGCTCCCGACCGTGTGGGCGAGCGCGCCGAGGACCACGGCGGCTACGATGAGGCGACCGATGTTTGCGCGGGTCATCCCGACTGCCTTGAGGCTCTTGTTCGCGAACAGCGACGAGAGCGCGAAAAACAGGGCGGTCAGGAGCGAGGGCAGCATGGCGGGATGAGGGAGCAGGCGGGGGCGGCTCACAAATCGAAAACGGCACACCGACCGGCGGCGGGAATTCGGCCTTTCGCTTTTCCGGTGAATCTGGCCATGTTGACGCCGTCTATGGCTCATTCGCTGGATCATCTTCTCAAGCCCCGGATCCGCACGGTCCGGGGGTGGCCCAAGGAAGGCGTGAACTTCCGGGATGTGACGACCCTCTTCCAGGATCCGGACGCATTCCGGGTCATGATCGAAGCGTTTTCGCTGGACTGCTCCGAGCATCAGGTGGACCTGGTGGCGGCGGTGGACGCGCGCGGCTTCATCGTGGGCGGTGCGCTGGCGTACCAGATGCACAAGCCCTTCGTGCTGGTTCGAAAGAAGGGAAAGCTGCCGTTCAGGACGTTGTCCCAGGACTACGCGCTCGAATACGGCACGGCGACGGTGGAGATCCACGCGGACGCGTGCAGGCCGGGCGACCGGGTGTTCATCATCGACGATCTGATTGCTACGGGTGGCACGCTGCTGGCGGCCGCCAAGCTGTTCCGCTCGCTGAAGGGTGAGGTGACGGGCGTGGGGGCGATCATCGATCTGCCCGAGCTGGGAGGTTCGAGGCGCCTGCGCGAGGCGGGGCTGCGGGTGAACACGCTTTGCTCGTTCGGCGAGTCCGAGTGAGCGCGGAGGAATCCCCATGAAAGTCTGGCTCAACATGACGCTCTCGGAGGCTGCGCTCGCAGCGCTTCGCCGGGGGCTGGGTGCCCATTCGCTGGTGGTGTCGCGCCATGTGACGACGAATGTCCATCGGCCCTCCGAGCGGGACGAGGAGTTGCTGGACGCGGACGTGGCGTTTGGGCAGCCAGCGCCGGAGGACTGCCTGGCGGCGGGGCGGCTTCGTTGGATCGAGGTGTCGACGGCGGGGTACACCCGCTACGACTCCGACGAGTTCCTGGGCGCCCTCCGGCGGCGTGGCACGGTGTTCACGAATGCCTCCTCGGTATTCGCGGACTCCTGCGCCCAGCACGCGATGGCCATGATGCTGGCGCTGAATCGACGGCTCCTCGCCTCTTACCGAGACCAGTTGACGGAACGTCCGTGGCACTACGACGAGCGCCGTTACGAATCGCGCCGGCTCACGGGGACGACCGTATTGTTGCTCGGCTTTGGCGCGATCGGCCGGCGACTGGCGGAGCTCCTCGCTCCGTATCAGTGCCGGCTCTACGCGCTGAGGCGCCAGGCTCGCAGCGAGGCGGGGGTGCGCGTGGTGCGAGTGGAGGAGCTGACCGCGGTGCTTCCGCTGGCGGACCACGTGGTCAACCTGCTCCCGGAGAACGAGGCGACCCGCGGGTTCGTGAATGCGCGCCGACTGGCCTGCCTGAAGCCGGGCGCACGTTTCTACAACATCGGCCGCGGGGCGACCGTTGACCAGCGGGCACTGTGCGAGGCCCTCGAGTCCGGACGTCTCGGATCGGCCTATCTCGACGTCACGACTCCTGAGCCGCTGCCGCCCTCGGATCCGCTCTGGGAGGCGCCCAACTGTTTCATCACGCCGCACACGGCGGGCGGGCGGCACGACCAGGATGACGCGCTGGTCGAGCATTTCCTGGCCAACCTCGCGGCCTTCGAGGCAGGCCGTCCGATGACCGACCGCGTCGCCTAGGCGATTCGGGTCTGTGTTCGCGGGGTCACTCGTCGATCACGCGCGTGTCGGCGATGAGGTCATGGATGCAGCGGCGGTCTTCGCGGAAGATGAAGCAACAGTCCACGAGCCAGAAGAGCAGGCCGAGCCAGGGGATGTTGTCGAGGATCGTGACCACCACGGCGCGCAGGAGCACGGCGTGGACGAACCCTGGGTTGGCGTCGTCGGAAAAGCGGACGATGCGGATGCCCATGAGCTTCTTGCCGACGGTCTGGCCGCGTGTGGCGAGAAGCCAGCCCTGGATGAACATGAGGATGATCCATCCCACCAGGATGACGCCCATCGAACTAAGCGTGGAGTCGAAGGCCGGGGTGCCGAAGGCGGGCATGTGGCCTCCGTTTGCGACGAGGCGGGCGCTGAGCATCACGAGGCCGGGAAGGGCGAAGAGCATGGACAGGATGCCGTCGATGATGGCGGCGAGCAGCCGGATGCCGCGACCCGCGAGCTTGGGGCCCGACTTGATCCGGAGGGTGGTCACGGCGGGCTGACCTTCGGGTGCGACATCCTGGGTCGGAGTGGCTGCATCCGGTGTCGCAGCTCCAGGCTCGCTCGACGCAGCGGCCTCGGTGAGGGGCGGTTGAAGCGGCGGAGGCGTGGGAGTCGTTGAAAATTCGGGGAGTTCGCCGAGTTTGCGCCAATCGGTGTCCCCGTCGCGGCGGGCGAGGGTGTCGAGCGTGGCGCGGCCTTCCAGCATCCAGCGTTTCACCTGGTCAACTGGCACTGGGCCATAGGGTTTTCCGTCTCCGCCGATGATCGTGATCATGGGGCCTAGTCAAGAAGTCCGTCCCGGTGAGTCAATCCGCGCGGTGTGCCGTTGCGATACGTGGCTGGGTTCCTTCCGATGTCGAAGCTTGTCGGTGGGGGCCGGAAGCCTTGAGCGCTGCGATGCAATTCAGCATGGCGGCGAAAAAGTTCAAAATAGCTATTGACGCGTTGGCTGCGCCCCCTACTCATTTCCCTCCCTTTTGCGGGCGTAGCTCAGTTGGTAGAGCACCACCTTGCCAAGGTGGACGTCGCGCGTTCGAGTCGCGTCGCCCGCTCCATTTTCGCCGAAGGCCTCCCATCCCGGGAGGCCTTCTTGCGTTTACAGGACTTAGAACGAGCCCGACTCCACACTCTGACCGCGAGCAAGATTCTTCAGCCTAAATTCGGCGATTGAATGGAACACGGCAACGAAGGGAACGAAGAACAAACCGTTTTCCACAGGGTTGAGAGCGTTGATTGATTCACCGTTTGGGTGGGTTGATCTTGGCTCGGTGAGTTCGTGTAATCGCTTGGCTTGGCCTTCTTGGTTATCTTCGTCGTTTAAGGATCAGTGATCGCGGAACAATCCAGCTTTTTAGCTGATGCCTGATGGGGTAGGGGCCGTCGGGGGGCTTGGGCTCATCGCCGGACGAGTCGAGGGCTGGGGTGTCACCCCCGTCGAGGTTTAGCGCGTTTGCTTGGACCGGAATTGGTGAGGGCGGCGTCGACAAGCGTCAGCGCTGCGGCTCTTGCGTCGCCTGCTGCCTTCGGATCGCCGAAAGTGTGTGCGCACACGATGGCGCCTTCGAGGATCAGGTAGATTCTGCGGGCCAGTCCGGTCGCGTCGCGGGCTCCCAGTTCAGGGAGGAGGGCGGTCAGTGTGTCGATGAGCGCCTGCTTGTGACGCACCACGGCCTGGTGGACCGGCGACGCCTTGTCCGGGTATTCTGCGACGGCGCGGATGAAGGCGCAGCCGTTGAAATCTTCCGCGCGAAACCAGTCGGCATAGGAATCGAGCAGGGCGGCAAGCCGTTCGCGCGCGCCGGAGCCCGCCCTCTCCATCATCGACGCCTGGCGGGCGCGGACCTGCGCGCTGCGGCGTTCCAGTGCGGCGACGATCAGTTCATCCTTCGAGGAAAAGTGATGGTATAGGGTCATCTTCGCGAGGCCCGCCTCGGCGAGGATCGTGTCGATGCCGACCGCGTGGAACCCGTCGCGGTAAAACAGCCGAAAAGCTGTGTCGAGCAGCAGGTCGCGCTTCGGAGTGCTGGGGCGTGCGCCCGCAGTGGTGGAGGACATGGCCGCAGCGTAGGAGGAGAGATGAGCGGGAGGCAAGGGTAGACAGACTAGTCTAAATAAGGCTTGACGGCGATTAGACGGATCTGTCTAACAGTCTCCTGTCGCGGCACGGAATTCCCCGGAGGCGCGGCGAAAAACATCATGAAGATCGCAATCATCATTCTCACTGACCCGAAGGCCGGCACCGAGGAAGCCACGACTCGCGCGATGAACGCGCTTGCGATGGCCGAGGAGTGCAAGCGCGAGGGCGACGAGGTCGAAATCGTCTTTGTAGGTACGGGCACGCGCTGGCCGGCGGAGTTCGGCAAGCTCGGGCATCGTGGCAACGCGCGTTACAACGCGGTGCGGGAACTTGTGAAGGGGGCGTCGCGCGGCTGTGCGATCCGAAACGACGCCGTCGCTGGGCTTGAGGCCGCGGGCGTGCCGCTGCTGGCGGACAACCCTGCCGAGGGCACGCCGGGCCTGGCGAGCATCCGCCGTTACTACGCCGAAGGGTGGCAGGTGGCCATCTTCTGAATACGGAGGCGGACGTGTGCCCCGGCACGAGCCGGGGCCGTCCGCCGCGTCACTTTCAAACCCCTTTCACGCCTCTCTCGCCATGCGTCACGTCTATCTTCGAACCCTTCAAACCCCTTCCGTCGCCCGTGCCCAACAGGAGGCGTATGGACGTGCGCGAGTGATCCCGCCCGAGGACGGCGCTCCGCAGCCGATGGGAGCGGAGGAGGCGGCGTTCATTGCGGCGCGCGACAGCTTCTATGTCGCGAGCGTGGGCGAGACGGGCTGGCCGTATGTCCAGCATCGGGGCGGTCCGAAGGGGTTTCTGCGGCTGACGGGGCTGTCGACGCTGGTGTTTCCGGACTATGCGGGCAACCGGCAGCTCATCAGCGCGGGCAATGTGGCTTCGGCGGGGCGGGTTTCGCTGTTTCTGATGGACTATCCGGCGCGCGAACGGCTGAAGGTCCTGGGCACCTGCCGGGTCATGCCGGTGGTGGAGGCGCCCGCGTTCGACCTGCTGCCTGGCGAGCCGAAGCCGGAGCGTGTGTTTGTGGTGGAGGTGCTCGGCTACGATTGGAACTGCCCAAAATACATCACGCCCCGCTACACGGCCGAGGAGGTCGAGGAGGCGATGCGCCCCTTGCAGGAGCGGATCGCGGAGCTCGAGGCGAAGCTGGCGGAGAAAGGACCATGAACTGAAGTTGACAGAGGTCAGGTGTCAGAAGGCAGAGGACGGAGGAGCCTGCCAAAAGGTATCCCTTTCATCCCCTTCATCCCTGTAAAATCCAGGTTTTGGCTTTTTGCCTCAGCGTTCGGTTCCATTCAGCCTTCGAACTGTGGAGTCAGCCCTTGATCGCCTTGCGGTAGGCGCGGGGGGAGGCGCCCATGATGCGTCGGAAGCAGCGGCTGAAATAATAGGGGTCGTCGAAGCCCGACCGCGTTGCGACCTCGGCCACCGGTGCATCGCTGGAGTCGAGAAGGCGGCAAGCGAGGCGGATGCGCTGCCGGAGCAGGAAGTCGATGGGCGCATAGCCGCTCAGCCGGCGGAACAGGGCGCAAAAGTGCGGCACCGAGAGGCCCGCGCGGGTGGCCAGTTCCTCGAGGCGCACCGTGCGCAACGGATCCCTTGCGAGGGAGTCGCGGACCGCCGCGGTGCGTTCGGCCGCCGAGTGGGCGGCGCCCGCCGACAGGCCGGCGTCGAGCAGGGCGCTGAGCACCAAGCGGAGCTGGACGCCGGCCGAGAGCAGATCGGGAGTGCCGTATCCCCTCTCCAGGCGGGAATAGATCCGGTCGAGCCCGAGCGAGGCTAGGAAATCGGAGCTGAAATGCCGCTGGCCGAAAGGCATGCGGTTGGCCCACGCGAGTTCCTCGCGCCAGCGTGGCACCTCGGTCCCCTGGAAATGAACCCAGACGATCGTCCATGGGTCGTCCCCGTCCGCGCCGTAGGCGTGTGGAGTATCCGCGGGCAGCCAGAGCGCGTCGCCCGGGGTGATTGCCGCCGAGCGTTCGCCGCTGCGCGCCCAGCCTGCGCCCCGGAGGCAGAAGATCACCAGATGCGTCGCCGTGCCGTGCGCGCGTTCGACCCGGTGGCCCGATGCCGTGGGGAAGTAGCCGGCGTCGGTGACGAGCAGGTTCCGCAGCAGAGCGTGCGCCTGCGACGCAGCCCGTATTGGGGCCGGCAGCACCACGAGATGCTGACCCGCAAACCCCTCGGGGCGCACGGCGCGGGGCAGAGTCACGGGTCGGCGGACTGGCATGGGCGGTGGAGGGCGGTGTTTTGGCCTAAAAAACAGAAGATCGTCCAGGTTAATCATAATTGCCTCCATGGAAGCGAGGCCGAAGGCGTGATAACATGAATCATCCCCAACCCCTGCGCCATGTCCCGTCCGACCCGGCATTCGCATTATCTTTTCCTGCGGACAATCGTTCTCGCGGCGCTCGTTTTCCCGATGCTGTCGGGGGTCCTGCGGGGTGAGGTCGCGACGATTCGCGCGATGGTTCCGCCACCGGTGCATGCGCTGGCATTCCCGGCCGGCGGGCGATCCCCTGCGGGCGTGGTGCTCGGGGTGAACGACCGCACCTTCACGAGGGACGGACGCCCGTGGTTCCCGGTGATGGGCGAGTTTCATTATGCCCGGTATCCGGCCGGCGAGTGGGAGCGGGAGCTGCTGAAGATGAAGGCCGGCGGCGTGACGATCGTGTCCACGTACGTATTCTGGATCTTCCATGAGGAACGGCGGGGCGTATTCGATTGGCGGGGACGCCGGGACCTGCGACGCTTCGTGGAGCTGTGCGCGAAGCACGGCATGCTGGTCTGGCTGAGGGTGGGGCCTTGGGATCACGGCGAGGTTCGCAATGGCGGATTTCCTGACTGGATCTTGGAGGAGCGAACCCGCACGAACGATCCGGCCTACCTCGCGAACGTGCGGGGCTTCTTCGCTCAGATCGGCCGGCAGGTCCGGGGGCTCCTTTGGAAGGACGGCGGCCCCATCGTCGGGGTGCAGCTGGAAAATGAATACCGGGCGGGGAAGGGGGGCGTGGCGCACATGGAGACCCTCCTGAACCTTGCCAGAACCGCGGGGCTCGATGCGCCTTTTTACAGCGCCACGGGCTGGGACCGCGCCGTCGTACCTGGGACTGGTTTTCTCCCGGTCTTCGGCGGGTATTCCGCGCAGTTCTGGAGCTCGAGCCGGCAGGTGCTCCCGCCCAATCCAAATTTCTTCTTCGATTCGATCCGCGCCGAGGACAACGTCGGAGCGGACCTTAAGCCGAAGGATCCGGCCTACCAGTCGCGTTACGCTGGGTACCCTTTCCTGACAGCCGAGATGGGCGGCGGCATGGCGACCGCCTACCACCGGCGGCCGGTGGTGAGCGCCTTGGACGTCGTGGCGCCGGAGTATGTGAAAGTGGGCTCGGGCGTCGCGCTCCTGGGGACCTACATGTACCATGGCGGCACCAATCCGGACGCAGGCGAGCCGATGGCGGAGTCGCTGTCCTCGTGGCACGGGGCGAACGACCTGGAGGAGAAGTCCTACGATTTCCAGGCGCCGCTCGGTGAATTCGGCCAGGTGCGCGAAAGCTACCGGTGGATGCGGATGTTGAACCTGTTTCTCGCGGACTTCGGCGACCGCATCGCCCCGATGGTCACGGACTATCCGGCGGCCCGTCCGACCGGGCTTGGGGATCGCATGACGCCGCGCGTGGCGTTTCGGGGAGACGGAGAGGCGGGATTCCTTTTCATCAACACCTACCAGCGGCATTACCCCTTGCCCGGGTTGGCGGGGTTTCAGGCGAAGCTCGAATTGAAATCGGGTACGCTGCTCATCCCTGCGAAGCCGGTCGATGTGCCGGCGGGGACCTGCCTGTTCTGGCCCGTCAATTTTGACCTGGAGGGTGTGCGACTGGTGTATGCGACGGCCGAGCCAGTGTGTCGGCTGCGCGCCGAGCATGTATTCGTCTTCGCCGCACAGCCGGGGATTCCGGTGGAGTTCGCGTTTCCACGGGAAGGGGCGATGGTGACTGCTCCCTGCGGCCAGGTTGACATCCGTGGAGACCGTCGCGTGGTCGGCGACCTGAGGCCGGGGCGCGGGGTTGCCGTCGTGGTCCGTCGTGTGGGGAAACCGGACCTGCGCATCGTCGTGCTTTCGCGCGAGGATGCGCTGAACCTCGCCAAGCTCGACATTGGTGGGGCGGAACGCCTGTGCCTCTCGCCGGCCGAGACTTTTGGAGACGGCCCGGTGCTCCATCTCTCGTCAAACCAACCCACCGGGCTGCGCGTGGCGCTGTTTCCCGCTCCGTCGGCGCCGCCGGCCGGATTCCGCGCCCTGGGCCGGGAGGGATTGTTTTCAGAGTATGTCGCGGAGGTTAAGGCGAACCCGCGGCCGCGGCCGGAGGTGACGCTCCTTCGGGAGGCGGGCCCGGCGCCTGAAGTCCGGATGAATCCCAACCCGAAGCGCCGGATACCGCTGGCCCCGCCTTCGTCGGCATTTTCGCAGGCGGCGGTCTGGCATGTCGGATTGCCCGCGGCCGTGATCGCCTCGCCCGGTCGCACGCTCCTGCGAATTCGCTACGTCGGAGACGTGGCCCGGCTTTATGCGGGAGACCGGCTCGTGGAGGACAACGACTACAAGGGAACCCCGCTCGAATTCGGACTCTGGCGGCTGACCGAGGCCGAGCGGCGGGATGGCCTGACGCTGCGGGTGCTTCCGCTTCGAAAGGATGCACCGATCTATTTTCCCAGGGACGCGTGGCCGGACTTTGGCACCCGGACGCAGTTGGCCTCGCTCGGTCGCGTGTCGCTGGTTGTTCGATACGAGGCGCTCATGAACCTCGCGCCCTGAGCCGCTCCGCCTGCAACGCAACCACTCTCATGGCCCAAGACACCGTCCAAGTTCGCCGCGAGCCCGCGGTCTTCCCGACCTACGAACCCTGCGCCCCCGACCGTAATCCGATGTTTCTGGAGAAGCGGGTCTATCAGGGGAGCAGCGGCCGGGTGTATCCGTTGCCGTTTTACAATCGGATTTCCGACACGCCCGTCCGCCGCGCCTGGGACGCGGTGCACATCGAGAACGGCTTCGTCCGGCTCATGATCCTGCCCGAACTCGGGGGACGCATCCATGTGGGCCGGGACAAAATCAACGACTACGACTTCTTCTACGCCCAGCATGTCATCAAGCCCGCGCTCGTGGGTCTCGCCGGACCCTGGATCTCCGGAGGTGTGGAGTTCAACTGGCCCCAGCATCACCGGCCCGCGACCTTCATGCCGGTGGACGTGGAAATCGAAGAGCATCCGGACGGGAGCAAGACGGTCTGGCTGGGCGACCACGATCCGATGGAGCGAATGAAGGGCATGCACGGCGTCTGCCTGCACCCGGGCAGCTCGGCCATCGAACTGAAGGCGCGCGTGTACAACCGGACTCCGTTAACGAAGACCTTCCTCTGGTGGGCGAACGTCGCGGTGCGCGTCCACGAAGGCTACCAGTCGGTCTTCCCACCCGACGTGGGCTGGGTGGCGGATCACGCCAGGCGTGCGGTCAGCCGGTTCCCGCTGTGCGAAGGTCGGTATTACGGAGTCGACTACGCGGCCCGGGCCCGCGGCGGGATGCCGGCCTCGGGACGGCCGACCCAGTTCGTGCCACCCCACAGCGGGGCCGCGGACGAAAAGGGGATTCCCGACTATGCCCCCAACGACCTCTCGTGGTATGCCAACATCCCGGTGCCGACCTCGTACATGTGCCTGGGGTCGACCAGGGACTTTTCCGGCGGCTACGATCACCTGAGAAAGGCGGGCCTGGTCCAGATCGCGGATCACCGAATAGCACCGGGCAAGAAGCAATGGACCTGGGGAAATCACCCGTTCGGATACGCCTGGGACCGGAACCTGACCGACTCGGACGGACCCTACGTCGAGCTCATGCTCGGCGTCTACACCGACAACCAGCCCGACTTTTCCCATCTGCAGCCGGGTGAGACGAAAACCTGGAGCGTCTTCTGGTATCCGGTCCGCGAGATCGGGCCGGTTCGCGAGGCGTCGCGCGATGCGGCCGTCGCGCTGGACGTGCGGGGAGGGCGGGTGGAGATCGGCGTGATGGCAACCCGCAGGATCGCGGGGGCTCGGATCGAGGTGAGCATCGCGGGCCGCCCATTTCGCGAGTGGAACGGTGATCTCGGCCCCGAACGTCCGTTTCGGACGGAGGTTGCCCTGCCGCGCGGCACCCGGCGCAGGCAGATTTCGCTCCGATTGCTTGAAAAGAGCGGACGCGAACTGCTCGCGTGTTCGCTCGAGCCACCGAAACGTGGCGAACCGCCCGAACCGGCCGCTGAGCCGCCCGAGCCGTCGGACGTCGGCAGTGCGGACGAACTTTTTGTCATCGGACAGCACCTCGCGCAGTACCGGCATGCGACCCGGGATCCGCTCGCCTATTGGCGCGAAGCACTGCGAAGGGATCCGGGTGACGCCCGCTGCAATCATGCCGTGGGTCTGTGGCATCTCCGTCGGGGGGAGTTTCGTGACGCCGAGTCGTGCGTTAACAGGGCAATTGGACGCCTCACGTCGCGAAACCCAAATCCCTCGGACGGAGAACCCTTCTACAGCCTCGGGCTTGCCCTCGAGCACCAGGGGCGTTTCGAGGAAGCCTACGACGCCTATTACAAGGCGATCTGGAACGACGCGTGGAAATCCGCGGGCTACTTTGCGCTCGCCCGGCTCGACTGCCGCCGCGGTCGCTGGGCCGTGGCACTCGAGCACCTGGACCTCTCCCTTCGCACGAACGCCGACCACCTGCGGGCGCGCGATCTTCGCGTGTTGGTGCTTCGGCGCCTGGGGCGCCCCTCGGAGGCCGACGCCTGCCTCGCCGGGACCCTCGCGATGGATCCGCTCGACTGGTGGGCCCGCCACCTGCGGGGCGACGAGCTCGCCTGCGACACGCAGACCCGGCTGGACCTTGCCCTCGATTACGCAGGCGCGGGATTTTTCAGGGAGGCATTGACGGCGTTGGCGGGCGCGAAGCCGGAGCCGTATTCAGGGACCGGTCCCGTGCTCGGCTATGCCCGGGCTTGGCTCCATCTCGGGCTCGGACAGCGCGAGGAGGCGCTGAGGGAGGCGCGCCATGCGGCGCGCGTGGCACCCGATTACTGTTTCCCCGCGCGGCTCGAGGAGATCGGCATCCTCAACTCGGTGCTGGCGTTGAATCCGGCCGACGGCAGGGCGGCGTACTACCTGGGAAACCTCCTGTATGACCGGCGTCGCTACGACGAGGCGATCGCGCTGTGGGAGCGGAGCGTCAAGCGGGATCCGGACAATGCGATTGCGTGGCGGAATCTGGGAATCGCGTATTTCAACGTGCGTGGCTCGGCGTCGCGGGCCGGCCGGGCCTACGACCGCGCGTTGATGGCGGCGCCCACCGATGCGCGATTGGTCTATGAACGCGACCAGCTCTGGAAGCGCACGGGCGTCTCGGCCCGGGCGCGGCTTGCGGCGCTGGAGCACAGGCGCCGACAGGTGGATGAACGCGACGACCTTTCGGTCGAGCTTTGTGCGCTTTACAGCCAGGTTGGCCGCCCGGAGCGCTCACTGGCGCTCCTCGAGCGCCGGCGCTTTCAGCCCTGGGAGGGCGGCGAGGGCCTGGTGCTGGGGCAGTACGTGCGGGCCTGCCTGGCGCTCGGACGGCGTGCGCTGGAGCGGGGTGACGCGGCGGAGGCCGTGCGCGTCATCTCCAAAGCCGTCGAGCCCCCGGAAAACCTTGGCGAGACCTGGCATCTCCTCGCGAACCGCAGCGAAGTGGCCTACTGGCTCGGGGAAGCCTGCGCCGCCGCCGGACGGACTCCTGAGGCGAGAGCCTGGTGGAGGCAGGCCGCAGCGGCCCGCGGCGACTTCCAGGACATGAGCGTGAAGGCGTATTCGGAGATGACCTTCCACTCCGCGCGTTCGATGGCGCGCCTCGGCAGCCGGGCGCAGGCGCACCGGCTCCTGGAGGCGCTCGCGCGGCACGCGGAGGACCTCGGTCATTCGTCGGCGAAGGTCGACTATTTCGCAACCTCGCTGCCGACCATGCTCCTGTTTCACGACGACCTCGCGGCACGCCAGGCGACGACCGCGCTGTTTCTTGCGGCCCAGGCAGCCTTCGGCCTGGGAGACCTCCGCTCCGCACGCCGCAAGCTCGGCGAGGTTCTGCGCCGCGATCCCAGCCACGCTGCGGCCGCCGACCTGCTCACGGAACTATAACCGCTCTTTCCAACACGCCATGACCCCAACGGCCTCTCCACAGCCCGGCCTCAATCCCGGCAAGCCCGCCGCCTTCAACCGCCGCTACGTGATCGCGATCTCCCTGATCGCGGCGCTGGGCGGGCTGCTCTTCGGCTACGATTGGGTGGTGATCGGCGGCGCGAAGCCGTTCTACGAGAAATTCTTTCACCTCACTTCCCCCGATGCCCAGGGCTGGGCGATGAGCTGTGCGCTGATCGGATCGCTCTTCGGTGCCTCGATCTCGGGTGCGGCGACGGACCGCTATGGGCGCAAGAAACTCCTCCTGGCCTCGGCTGTGCTGTTCGCGGTGTCGTCGGTCGCCACGGGCCTCGCTGCGAGCTTCGGCCAGTTCATCGTCTGGCGGATGGCGGGGGGCGCAGCCATCGGACTGGCGTCGGCGCTTTCTCCGATGTACATCGCCGAGATCGCCCCGGCGGCCTGGCGCGGGCGGCTCGTCTCGCTCAACCAACTGACGATCGTGATCGGTATCCTGCTCGCACAGTGGGTTAACTGGCTGATCGCTCGCCCCGTGCCGGCCGGCGCCACCGCGGCGCAAATTCTCGCCTCGTGGAACGGTCAGCTGGGCTGGCGCTGGATGTTTGGTGTGACCGCGATACCCTCCGTCTTGTTTGTGGTGGGCACGCTTTTCGTCCCGGAGAGCCCGCGCTGGCTCGTGAAGAACGGCCGCCGCGACGAGGCCCGTGCGGTGCTCCGGCGGATCTCCGGCCCCGAGGCTGCGTCGTTGGCCATGGCCGAGATCGAAGGTACGCTGGCGGCGGATACGGGGAAGGTGGATTGGAGCGCACTTCGCGAGCCTAAGGTGCTCAAGGCGCTCGGGCTGGGCGTTGCGCTGGCGGTGTTCCAGCAGTGGTGCGGCATCAACGTGGTATTCAACTACGCCGAAGAGGTGTTCTCGGCCGCCGGCTATTCCGTGTCGGACATCCTGTTCAACATCGTGGTGACCGGAGTTGTGAATCTCGCCTTTACCCTGGTCGCGGTCGGCACGGTCGACCGCCTCGGGCGACGGGCGCTCATGCTCGCGGGGTCCGCCGGGCTGGCGGTGGTGTACACCCTGCTCGGCGCGAGCTACGCGATCGGCAGCCACGGCGTGCACGTCCTGATCCTGGTGCTTCTTGCGATCGCCTGCTATGCCACCTCGCTCGCGCCCGTGACCTGGGTCGTCATCTCGGAAACCTTTCCAAACCGGGTGCGGGGCCTGGCGATGTCGGTGGCCGTGACCGCGCTCTGGATCGCCTGTTTTATCCTCACCTTCACCTTCCCAATCCTGAACCAGCGCCTCGGCGCGGCAGGCACGTTCTGGATCTATGCCGCGGTCTGCGTCGCCGGGTTTGTATTCATTTACCGGAAACTCCCCGAGACGAAGGGAAGGACCCTCGAGGAGATCGAGCGGCGCTGAGCGGCGGGCCCAACTTACGCACGGAGACGATCACATCATGAAAAATCGCGACGCATCGAACCACAGGCATCCCTCCTCGGACGACCGGACGGCCATGGACCGCCGGGCTTTTGTGAAGGTCATCGGCGGCGGCCTCGTCCTGGCCTCGCTCCCATTTTCAGCGCTGGCGCGGGGTAGCGGGCTGGTCACCGCCCCGGGGGCCGGCGCGACGGCCGAGGACCACGATCTCGCGGCCCGCTGGCGCTTTCAATTGGACCGCGCCGACGCAGGCATGGGCGAACGTTGGTTCGCCCGAACGCTGGCCGGCGAGATGACGCTTCCCGCGTCGCTTCCATCCCAGGGCGTCGGCGACCCGATCTCGGTGGACACCCCCTGGATGGGAAAAATTGAGGACCAGTCCTGGTTCACGGCGCCGGAGTATGCCCGGTATCGGGAACCCGGACACGTCAAGGTGCCATTCTGGCTCCAACCCGGGTCCTATTACTCGGGGGTGACGTGGTTCCAGCGCACGGTCGACATTCCGGCGGAGTGGGCGGGCCGGCGTGTCGTGCTGTCCCTCGAGCGGCCGCATTGGGAGACCCGGGCGTGGCTCGACGAGCGTCCGCTCGGTTCGTGCATGAGCTTGTCCACGCCCCATGAATACGACCTCGGCGACGCCGCGCCTGGAACGCATGTGCTGACCATACGCGTGGACAACCGGCTGATCATCGACATCGGCACCGACTCGCATGCGATCTGCGATCACACACAGGGCAACTGGAATGGAATCGCAGGCCGGATCGAGCTTCGCGCGACGCCGAAAGTTTGGCTGGAAGACGTCCAGGTGTATCCGCATCTGGCGACGAAGACCGCGACCGTCCGTGTCCGCGTCGGGAACGCGACTGGCAAGGCGGGGAGGGGCGTCCTTAGCCTCGGGTGTGCAGGCTCCCGGCGAGATGCGGCCGTTGCATGGGACAAGTCGGGAGGGGAGGTGGAGACGGAGATCAGGCTCGGCGCGGACGCACGGCCCTGGGATGAGTTCACGCCGGAGCTGCAGACCCTGGTGGTCACCCTGGATGGCGGCGAATCCCGCGAGGTCCGGTTCGGGCTTCGGGAAATCTCCACCGAGGGCACGCAATTCCTTGTGAACGGGAGGAAGACCTTCATGCGCGGCACGCTCGAATGCTGTATCTTCCCCGATACCGGCCATCCGCCCGTCGAACCGGGCGAATGGCGTCGGGTGTTTGGCGTGGCGAAGGCGTATGGACTGAACCTAATACGTTTCCACTCGTACTGTCCCCCGAAGGCGGCCTTCGAGGTCGCGGATGAAATCGGGCTCTACCTGCAGGTCGAGACCTGCTGGGCGAACCGCTCGGTCTCGCTCGGCGACGGGCACCCGGTCGACCAGTGGATCTACGACGAGACGGACCGCATCCTGAACCACTACGGAAACCATCCCTCCTTCGTGCTGATGCCCTATGGCAACGAGCCGGGTGGGAGAAAATCCGCGGCCTACCTGGCGCGGTACGTGATCCACTTTCGGGCCCGCGATTCTCGCCGCCTGTGGAGCGGAGGATCGGGCTGGCCGGAACTGCCGGAGAACCAGTTTTTCGTCGCCCTCGGACCCCGCGTGCAGCACTGGGGGGCGGGCAAGCGTTCGAAGATCAATGGAAAGCCGCCCGAAACCATGGGCGACTACCGCACCTTCGTCGCGCAGCGTCCGGTGCCGGTCATCAGCCACGAGGTGGGCCAATGGTGCGTGTATCCGGATTTCGATGAGATTCCTGAGTACACGGGGTATCTCAAGCCGAGGAATTTCGAGATATTTCGCGACCAGCTCGAGGCCAACGGACTCGGACACCTGGCGCGCGACTTCCTGCGGGCGTCGGGACGACTCCAGGTGCTGTGCTACAAGGACGACATCGAGGCATTGCTGCGAACGCCCGGCATGGGCGGCTTCGAACTGCTCGACGTCCACGACTTTCCGGGCCAGGGCACGGCGCTTGTTGGTGTGCTCAACCCCTTCTGGCGGGAGAAAGGGTATGTGACCTCGCCCGAGTACCGCCGCTTCTGCAGCGAACTTGTCCCGCTTGCCCGGCTTCCGAAGCGCGTATTCACCCGGGACGAAACCTTTACGGCCGACATCGAGGTGTCGAATTTCGGCGCGAACCCGGTGCCCGACGTGGCGGTGCCGTGGCGGCTCGTGGCGGACGACGGCTCCATCGTGGCCTCGGGCACGCTGCCCGCGCGAAGTCTGCCGGTGGACAATGGCATCGCCCTGGGCGGGATCCAGGCGTCCCTCGCGGGCGTCCGCTCCCCGAGCCGGCTCAGGCTCGTTGTATCCATTCCGGGCACGACGGCGGAGAACGATTGGAATGTCTGGGTGTATCCGGGCGGACCGGATGACGGCGCGGAGGGAGTCCATCTGACCAACACCTTCGACGCCGCGACTCGTGAGGCGCTCGAAAAGGGAGGGCGCGTGCTACTCACGCTGCCCGCGGAACGGGTTCGAAACGAGGGCCCGGCCCCGGTGAAGCTGGGATTCTCGAGCATCTTCTGGAACACCGCGTGGACGAAGCGTCAGGCGCCCACGACGCTGGGGATCCTCTGCGACCCGAAGCATCCGGCGCTCGCCGCGTTCCCCACCGAATTTTGCAGCGACTGGCAGTGGTGGTACCTGATCAGTCGGGCCGGTGCGCTGCGCCTGGACACGCTTCCGCGCGGGACCGAGCCGCTCGTGCGCGTGATCGACGACTGGGTCACCGCACGCTCGCTTGGCCTGGTCGTCGAGGCGCGCGTCGGTGCAGGCAGGCTGGTCGTGTGCGGGTTCGATCTCACCGGCGACCATCCCGATCCCGTCAGTCGCCAGATGCGTCGAAGCCTGCTCGCCTACATGGCTGGCGACGCATTCCGTCCGACCGCCGAGCTCACCCCCGCACAGATCGAGTCGCTCATCGCTTGAACAGGGAACGGAATCGGGGGCGGGAAGCCGTGAACGCCCTCCGATCCAGAGGAGAAGGATTGAACAGAAGACAACGAAGTGAACGAAGCGGGGAATGGTGGGCTTGGATCAAGGGCAGGAGCGGAAGCAGGAGCATGAAAAGTTTGAAGTCCCAAGCTTCCATCGGCGCAGTCCTGCCGACACCGAGAGTGTCCGCCTTTCGACGCTTCGTCGCCTTCGTTGCTTCTGTTAACTGCGGTTTCCAGGTTCATCGGCACCTGCGGCGGAGGCTTTGCCCTCATTCCTCCCCGTCGAGATAATCGATGTCCTCGGAGCGAATAAGCCGGCGCTCAGGTGAGCGCACCATCCACTTGCCGCTGTCGGGATAATGACAGCTCTCGCCGAGCGGATTGTCGGCCACGATGAACAGCACCAGGTCTTCCGAGCCGTCGTTGAGAAGCTGATGCGCTTGGCCGGGCTTGAACAGGAAGCTGTCGCCGGCGCCGATGGCGGTGAGGCCCCCGTCATCGCGGGCCTGGCCGGTGCCGGAGACGACGTGATAGAACTCCCATTGTGCGCTGTGGGAGTGATACGGGCACGCGGCCTTGCCGGGCGGGATGCGGCAGAGCTCGACGTCGAAGGGCTGCCGTTTCAGGAAGTCCGTGGACATGGGTTCGCGTCCGAGTGCGACCGAGATCTCGCGGTCGCTGCTGGCGAATTTTCCCTTTGGCGAAGTCCAGATTTGTTCGGGGATGTCGCGGAGGTTGATCTTGTTCATGGGTGGGGGGAGTGGAGTCAGGACATGCGGCCGCATCGAAAAGTCACGACTTTGCCGATTCATCCGCAAGGTTGCGCCGCGCTCTGGCGTGATGGCATGCGAAGGTTGGACGCCAGGAAGGGTGCGAGGCCACCGACATTCAGGTGGCGGGCGCGCCCAAACCCGGTGACGACGCCGGCCGCGAAGGGTGGGGACTGCATGCTGTCGCTCAAGGGGCCAGCACACCCGAATAAGGGGGATTGGCTCGCCAGAAGAGGAGGATGCCATCCTCGGATTTGCTGTGATCAGGCCCCCTTTATTGGGTGACCAACCGTGACCTTTCGCGTGGCTGGGTGTGAGCGAATCGGGGACGAGTCCCTGCCTGCCGGGAGGCGGGCCATTGACGCGGCGCGCCGGCGCCGGTAGCTCATCTCCCATGGCACACGCGTTTGTCCTCCTCAAGATCGAGCCCAAGAAGGTCACTGGCACCGCCGAGAAGCTCCTGGATATCCAGGGCGTGAGCGACGTGTTCTCGATCTCCGGCAAGCATGACCTGCTGGTCAAGATCGAGTGCGAATCGGTCGATCGTATCGAAATGGTCATTACCGACATGATCCTCCGGACCGATGGCGTGGTGGACAGCGAGACCCTTTTCGCCTTCCGCAGTTACGACAAGCGCGAGGGTGGCAAGGCGATCGACGTGGATTGAGGTTGATCCGAGCGCCCCGGATTAGACCGGTTGAGAGAAAACGAAGGTAATGAAGCGTCGAGAGGTGAGGTGAGCCGGGGTAGCCAGGATGGCGTTTCGTTATTGGTGAGGATTTCAATCCCCCAATTTCTCATCCCAATTGCCCTATTCCTAGAGAGCATCCGCGACCAAGCGCTTCGTTACCTTCTGTTCAAACCTGCCTGCTTCCTCGCCCGAGCAGCTTGAGCGTGACCTGGTCGGACTGGTTTGCCTGGGTGAGCATGGATGTGTCGGCGCAGCAGAGCGGTATCAAACCTGCCTGAAGCATTGGCCACAAGAGGCGAAAGGTTGTCAGCGCTATCGGGACCTCGCCGGGCGCACTTATAAGCGCACGCAACCTAAAGCCGGTGCCCCCCTGAATCGATTGTCTCTCGTGACGATTCAATCATGACGTAGAAGAACCTTGGGCCAGGGGAGCATCGGTCGGGCTCCGTTGAGACGCTTTTTATGCGTTTGAGGCCGAAGTTGATTACCCGGAGTTGGCGAGCTTCGGGCATAGTGACGGCGGACTACTTCGATGACCACGAACGACCCTGCCGCCATCGCTTCACTCAAGGACGTGCCCGACGGAGGGCATACCCTGGTGGCGTCCAATGAGCCCGAACTCGAACCGGGATTGGTGATTGACGGACGGTTTCGGATCTGTGCGACGGTGGGACGAAGCGGCATGGCGACCATTTACCGGGCCGAGGACCTGTTGATGGGAGGCCGCGAAGTCGCGCTCAAGATACCGCTCCTCCGCGTTGAGAGCGATCCAGCGTGTTTCGCGCGTTTTCTAAACGAGGAGGAGGCCGGGCTGCGATTTGATCACCCGTACCTCGTCACGGTTCACCGCGTCGAGGGACGAAAGAGTCGACCCTACCTCGCGATGGAGTTTCTAAGAGGCTCGACCCTGGCGCATGTGCTGGACCGGATGCGTCCGCTTCCAGAGGGCGACGCCCTGAAAATCGCGTCGATGATCTGCGAGGCACTGGCCCACATGCACGGCCGGGGCGTGATCCACCGCGATCTGAAACCCTCGAACATCATGATCTGTCGCGACTGGGGATTCCGGCTTTTCGACTTCGGTCTCGCGTCGCCCCCGCTGCGACGGCGCGGGGTCTTTGCGTGGCTCACACCGACCTTTGGCACGCCGGAGTACATGGCGCCCGAGCAGGTAAGGAACGGCTCGATCGACGAGCGCGCCGACGTGTATGGAGTGGGGGCGATTCTTTACGAGATGCTGACCGGCGAGGTGCCCTTTCGCAGGGAGGATCCCTGGGCTTCGGGATTCGCGCGACTGAGCGGCGACCCGAAGGCACCGCGGTTGCTCAATCCAAAGCTGTCGACTCAGGCCGAGGAGATCGTTCTGCATGCCCTCCGCCGCAAGCCCGCGGATCGTTTCCAGACCGTGTTGGAGTTCAAGGCTGCGCTCGATGCACCGGACCGCGTGCCGGTGACCGGGCTTCGGGATCGCCTCCAGATTTCGAAGGGGCCGCGCCTGAGTTTCCAGGCCACGCCGATTCGTTCCGGCGCGCTGATCGGCCTGGGAACGCTCATCGGACTGCTCGCTCTGTTCCTGCTTCTTAGGATCGTATTACGGGCGTGAGGCCGGTGCCGCCGCAATTGGTTGCCGCCTGGAGGTCACAATGGCGCCTCTTGCGAGTCTGCCGGCTCCAGCGCGTCGCCGGGCGCCTTGGGCTGCTCGGTGCGAGTAGACACAAACGAGGCCGGCTCCCGAAGAATCGGAGGCGGCTGGGACGAGCAGCCGATCAGCGGTGGAACGATCACGGGTGGCTCCGCCGTCTCTCTGGCGACCAGCGCGAGCCTGAATTCACCGAAGTCCATCCCGAGGATCAAGCGCAGCGGGACGTATGTAACGATCAATCCGATCACAAATCCGATGGGCATCGCGACCAGTCGTATCACGAGCGGTGTGACATGCGCCAGGGCCAACACCATGCCCAGGAAGAACCCAATCACCATCGAGATCATGACCGTCACCAACGTCGCGATGGCGTTGCGCCACGTGAACGACCACCAGATCCGGATGGCGCGGCGGGTGGTGATTTCGATTTCCATGGGCGTTGGACGTCCGACGAAGCCGAAGGCCTATGCGGGACGTCCGTTCGAGTAGAGCTGCCTGACCGAGTCGCGGCTGAGGACGATGATCGTGAACACGCCGAGGATTGTGCCGAAGGGCACGAACACGCACAGGATCGCGGCAATGACCACGCTGAAGAGCCGGTGGGTCCGCCGCGATATCATCCGGCCGGATACGATCGTCAGCACGGCCATCGCCCAGCCCGCGAGCACGAACATGGAACCCATGATCATGAAGAGGTAGCCAGCGAACGCCGGCGGGTGCGCGCCTTGATTTCCCCACATCGTGTTCGGGTGATGGATCATCATCCATCCGACCGTGACGTGGATGAGCGGAAAGCAGGCGAAGAAGAACCCGAGCGCTCCGACCACGTAGTGGAAGACGGAGAGCAGATTCAGATGGTCAATGTCTTCGCGACGCGGAGGGGGGAGCGGTGGCGTGTCCATGGCGTGGGGCAGGATTGGCGGCCTGTGCGTGGGCTTACGCGTTGGCCGGCTGGCTGGGATGGGACGGGTAACAGGGCATGTGGGGGATAACAATCGCAAAGCTCGATTTAGCTGGTTCCATAGCGGTGCGACTGTGCTGCGGCGACCTTGCCAATGGGCCGCCGATCCGGGCTAGGATGGGCCCGACATGAGCAGTCACCTCCAGTCGACGCAGTGGCATACGGCCTGGGCCCTTCACCAGATCCTGCTTTTGTCCTGCGACTAAACCGAGCTTCAGACCTGGAGCAGTGCGAACCTGTGCGTTCCGTTCCGGCACGATCGTCCAGGAGCCTACGTCAAGGGGGCGGTGCTCGATTTCACTCTGCCAAATTCGAGATCACCTGGGGCTACGGTCGATCCGCACATAATTGGGTGCAAAGCACACATGGCGTTGCCACGCGAAATCGGACCATCGGCGTGGATTCGGACCGTCGTGCGCGCGGGCAACCTGGCTGTGTGGGACCGACCGCGTTAGGGCGACGGCTTGTCCTGACCGGAAGAAGCGGTCCGCGACAGCGTCGTCGTAAATTCGTAGTGTCCGGAGCCGACGAGCAGGGTCAGGTGTCCGTCAACGAAGTGCGACTTTTCGATGCCGGCCGCGGTCACGGCGGGAACGCGGCCTTCCTGCACGAAGTGCGGATCTGCCGCCGGGATCACAATTTCGGCGGTCGTATTGGCGGGCACCGTTGCCGTGAGAGTCAGGGTGCCGTCGACGAGTTTCCAATTGCAGGACAGCAGACCGTACGGGGTCAGTTGGCTGCATCGCGCGTAGGTCAGGCCGCTCCGTCGTATCAGCGGTGCGATGCGCGCCTTCTTGAAGCCAGGCGCAAGCGCCTGCAGGCCGCCCAGGTGTTGGAACATCCAATCGCCCACGGCGCCGTAGGCGTAGTGGTTGAACGAATTCATGCTCGCCGGTCCGAAGGTTCCGTCGGGACGGATGCTGTTCCAGCGCTCCCACATGGTCGTGGCCCCCATTCGGACCTCGAAGCCCCACGACGGATAATCCTCGTTGTCCAGCAGCCGCATCGCGAGGTCGTCACGGCCGATGCTCGTGAGCGCCGGCAGGAGCCAGGGCGTGCCCAGAAAGCCTGTCTTCAGGTGAAAATCGTCCGCCGCCAGTTTCGCGACGAATTTGGCGGCAGTCTGTTCGCGTTCGTGCGGATCAGTGATAAGGTGCATGCCGAGCGCCATCGCGTAGACCGTTTGCGTGCCCATGGTGATCGAGCCGTCCGGCCTGCGATAGGCGGCGACGAATGCCGCGCGAATCCTGGGAACCAGCGCCGCCCAGCGGGCTGCGTGTGCCGTGTCTCCGATTGCCGCGGCCATCTCTGCCATCATGCGCGTATCCTCGGCGAAATACGCCGTCGCGATGACACGGTGCTCGGCAAGCCGGTCCACGCCCTCGAGGTTCAGCCAGTCGCCGGAGAACCAGGAGCTTCGACCCTGCTCCAGAAGGTCGCCGTCCCGCGTGGCGCTGGCGTATACAAAACCGTAATACCGGCGAATCCAGTCCCAGTTGCGCCGGACGATTCGTGTGTCGCCCGAGGCGTGCCACACCGCGTAAGGCACGGTGATGAAGGCGTCGGACCAGCCCACGCCGGTCGCGTTGAACTCGCCGCGGGGTTGCGGCACGACTGCTGGGATGTTGCCATCGACGCGCTGGCTGTCGCGTACGTCGTCCATCCACTTCGAGAGAAAGGCCCGTGTGTCCTGATACCGGCACGCCGTGGGGGCGAAGACGTTGATGTCGCCGGTCCAGCCGAGCCGTTCGTCGCGCGCCGGTGTGTCGGTCGGGATCGACAGGAAATTGCCCCTCTGTCCCCAGCGAATGTTCCGCACCAGCTGGTCGAGCATCGGATTAGAGAGTCGCAGGTCTCCCGTGTTCGGCAGGTCCGAGCCGAGGACGACTGCCTGCACGTCATTCGTGTCTGGTGGCGTGCAGGCGCCCGAAATCTCGACGTAGCGGAAGCCATGTTGCGTGAACGTCGGTTGATAAACCACAGTTCCGTCCCGTGCGAAGGTGTAGGTGTCGGTCACTTTTGCGGAGCGAAAATTCTCCCTGTAAAGATGGCCGCGCAGGGGGCCGGTTCTGTAAAGCTCCTCGGCGTAGCGGATGCGAACCGTCTGGCCCTTCGTGCCAGTCAGCCTGACCCGCGCGACGCCGACGAGATTCTGCCCGAGGTCGTAGATGTATTCGCCTGACTCGGGCGAGGTGCGCCTGCGCGCGGTCAGTATCGCCGTGGCCCGTACAGGTTCATCAGGCTGGGGAACGAGGTTTTGCACATCGCTCGAGATCACGTTGGCAGGCTGCCACTTTGAGGCGTCAAATGCGGGGCATTCCCAGCCGGGTTGCTCGAACCGCGCATCGTAGCTCTCGCCATCCTGGAGGTCGGCCTGGACAAACGGCCCACCGGCGGACCGCCAGCTCGGGTCGGTGACGAAAATCGTGGTCGAGCCGTCGGTGAAGGTCACGCGGAGCATCGCAATCAAGGCGAGGTCGTCGCCGTAGGCGTGGCGCCAGCCGAGACCGACTTTTCCCCGATACCATCCGTCGCCCAGTTCGGCTCCGATGACGTTGCGTCCCGGGCGCAGGAGCGCGGTGACATCGTAGGTCTGTGCCTGGGTGCGCCGTGGGTACTCGGTCCAGCCAGGCGCGAGGAATTGATCGCCGACCTTTCGGCCGTTGAGCGACAGCTGATAGATGCCCTGCGCAGAGGCGTAGATGCGTGCGCTTCGCACTGGCTTCGAGAGGTCCACGAGGCCACGAAACAAGGGGCGCGGTGCGAGTGCGTGCTCAGCCGCGAGCGCGTCCAGTTTCACGTTGGCGATCCAGTCCGCGCCCGACCAGTCCTCCGGATAGAGCAGGCCGGTCTCGAACCACGACGGTCGACTCCAGTTGCTGGATACGCCGTTCCCGTCCCAGATCCTGACCTGCCAGAAATAGCGCGTGGCGGAAACCAATCGCACGCCGTCGGGAAGCGGGATGTCGATCTGCCGGTCGGAGGCGACGCGACCGGAATCCCAGACATCGTGACCGCCGGAGGTTGTTCCCACGCGGACCTCGTAGGCGCTTTGCACTTCGTTCCGTTCATCGGCGGCGATGGCCCAAGCGAACGAAATCTGATCACCGCCAATCCCGAGTGGATCGACGCGCCCGTTGACGGTCATTCGATCGACCGCCACGGCCGGTGCGCCCGAGAGTGCGCGACAGGCGACCGCCAGCAGGAGGGCAGTGGTCAGTAGGTGACGACTGAGAAGGTGGGGCATGGCGGGTGGGGTTTCGTGGCGTACTGCCATGGCGCCGGCAGCGAGGCTGGGGGATGAATTTCATGGAACAGCTCCCTGCGCGTTCGCCAAGGATGAATCGCCACCCATTTGGGTGAGGCCGACCAGGCGGCGGAACGCTCGCTCGTGCCCACGAAACCGCAGGGGGTTCCCGGGCGGTTGTGGGGAATCCAGTGCGCATAGGCGTCGGTTCCAGACGCGCGTTTGCCCGGCCGATTCGGAATTGAAGGCCGCCCGCGGCTGGGGCTCGGCGGATTGTCGGGCTGCGTCCGCCACCCCTGCGCGGAACCTTCGTATTTTCCGCGTCCGTGGCGTGCTTGCCTTGTGCGACGTCACCGGTATGGTTCGCGCCGCGCTGCGTCGGGAATCTCGCTTCAACCCTGCGCCGTCGGTCTCGCGCTCCGCACTCCTCCCCATTTCCATGCTGCCCCGGATCCTGATCATCGAGGACTCTCATGCCTACCAGCGCATCTTCGCGAAACACCTCGACGGCATGGGGACCTTTGCCATGGCGAACTCCTGCAAGGAGGCCCTGGCGCTCGTGGCCCGGGAAAAGTTCGACCTCGTGATCAGCGACTTCCTGCTCCCCGACGGGGACGCCAAGGAGGTCATCATCGAGCTTCGCAAGACTTACAAACCCGATCAGGTGCCGGTCATCGTCGTCACGAGCTTGTACGACAAGTACCTGGCCCGCGAATTGTACACGATTGGCGTCAACTTCAGCATGCCCAAGGTCCTCGGGCACGAATTCCGCGCCGCGATCCAGGACATCCTGACGACTCGGAAAGTGGTGATGCCGACCTCCTCGGTGCAGGCGATCACGGTCTTTTCGTGGCACACGCGCGACCGGCATTACTGCTACTCGCCGCAGGCGCGTCATCTCAGCGAGGGAGAGAGCGAGGAGGCGGCGCTCAATCACATGAAGGAGTGGATCCGCGTCCATCTGCGGAGCGGTTTCGAGGCGACCAGCGGGGTGAAGGAGAACATCCTCTATCTGTGATGCCCCGTGACCGCCGTAGGCGGGGGTGGAGCGGGTACGTCGCGGTCGGGGCGCAAAAAAGCCCTCCGCCGACCTGCGACGGAGGGCCTGGTAAAACGGTGGCGCGGGCTCAGAGCGTGTAGGGCAGCGGGAAGCGGCCCATGAGTGCGACGACGCGCTGCTTGGCGCTGGCGATTGCGGACGCCTCCTGCTCGGTGCCGATCGCCTTGAGCACCGTGTCGATGCAGGCGGCGATCTCCTCCATGTCCTTCTCGACCATGCCGCGGGTGGTCACCGCGGGCGTGCCGAGGCGGATACCCGAGGCCTGGAACGGTGAGCGCGTCTCGAAGGGCACGGTGTTCTTGTTGCAGGTGATGTTGGCCAGATCGAGCGTCTCCTGGGCCTTCTTCGCGGTCAGCTCCGGAAGGTTCGAGCGCAGGTCCACGAGGAACAGGTGATTGTCGGTTCCCCCCGAGACGATCTTGTAGCCGCGCGACTGCATCGCCGTGCAGAGGGCCTTCGAATTCTTGATGATCTGCGCCGAGTAGGTCTTGAACTCAGGCTTCAGGCACTCGCCGAAGCACACGGCCTTCGCGGCGATGACGTGCATGAGCGGACCGCCCTGGCCGCCCGGGAACATCGCGGAGTCGAGGGCCTTGGCGTGCTGGGCCTTGCAGAGCACGAGGCCGCCGCGCGGTCCGCGGAGGGTCTTGTGCGTGGTGGTCGTGACGAAGTCGGCGTGCGGCACGGGCGAGGGGTGCAGTCCCGCGGCCACCAGGCCCGCGATGTGTGCAATATCGGCGAAAAGCATCGCGCCGACGCTGCGGGCGATCTCGCCCATCCGGGCAAAGTCGATCGTGCGGGAGTAGGCGCTCGCGCCCACCGTGATCATCTTCGGCTTCTCGCGCTGCGCGATGGCGGCGAGCTCGTCGTAGTCGATCATGCCGGTGTCCTCGCGGACTCCGTACTGGCAGAACTGGTACAGCTTGCCCGAGAAATTGGCAGGGTTGCCGTGTGTAAGGTGGCCGCCGTGGCTGAGGTTCATGCCGAGGACCTTGTCGCCCGGCTGGAGGACGGCCGTGTAGACGGCGAAATTCGCCTGCGAGCCCGAGTGCGGCTGGACATTTGCGTGGTCGGCGCCGAACAGGAGCTTCGCGCGTTCGATCGCGAGCGTCTCGACCTTGTCGACGTATTCACAGCCACCGTACCAGCGCTTGGCCGGGTAGCCCTCCGCGTACTTGTTCGTCAGGACGGAGCCCTGGGCCTCCATCACGGCGGGATACGTGAAATTTTCCGACGCGATCAGCTCGATGTGGCTCTGCTGGCGGGCGAGCTCGGACGAGATGAACGAGTAGATCTCTGGGTCGAGGGTTTTGAGGGACGCGGCGTTGAGCATGACGGGAGGCGGTTGAAGGACGGAAAGTCGTGAGGGCAAGGGCTAATCGCCGTCCGCGCAACCCGAAATCTCCGGGCCGGCGCTCGGCGATGGCCCTTAGTTCCCGGACTGCAGGCGCTTGAGATACTCGATCAAGGACGGCAATGCCTCGACCATCTCATCCCTGCAGTGTTCGTAGACCGATAGCGGGCCGCCGTAGGGGTCGCCGATCTCGCGGTCCGCGCCGGCCGGCATGAACTCGCGCAGAAGAAACACGTTCTGGGGCGTGTCGTCCAGCGCGAGGTGGATCATCGCGCGATGCGACTCGGTCATGCAGAACACCGCCGCCGCATCGCGGACCATGGCGGGCGTGAGCATCTGGCTGCGCATGCCCGAGATGTCGATGCCCACCTTGCGGAGGGCGGTGACGGAGTTGGGCGACACCGGTTCGCCGGGACGCGCCGCGACGCCGGCGGACAGGACTTTCAGTGAGCGCAGCGGCTCAGCCTGGTTGGCCAGCGCGTGTTGGAGCAGGCCCGCGGCCATCGGGCTGCGGCAGATGTTCGCGGTGCAGACGGTCAGGATGTAGCCGGGACTTGGCATCGGTCAGCGGTTTGCAACAGAAGGGTTTTTCGGGGAAAAGCAATTCCCGGTTGTCAGTGGCGGCGCGAGGGCAGGCGCCCCAACGCGAGGAGCGCGTGGTCCAGCTGGATGGCCCGCGCCAGCACGAGGTCGACCAGCGGGGGCTTCGGTTCGGGCGCGTTCAGGTCCTGGCTGTCGGAGTCATCCGAATAGTCGGGGCGAATGCCGTCTCGCAGGTCGCGGTCCAACTCGGCCTCATCCTGGCGCGGCTTGTTGATCCTGGGCGAGGTGAGGGTTTCGATGGACGCCCCTTTTTCGAGCGCCCCGAATGCCGCCTGGTCCTGCGCTTCGGTGATGTCGACGGGAACGTCGACCGCATCGCCAAGCGCGGCGGGTCCGAAGCTGACGATCGGGAGGTTCGTGTCGCTGAGATCCTGCAACAGGTCCATGAGCGGGCCCGCAGTGGTGGCATCGACCAGGATGAAGACCGGTGCTGCCGGTTTGGCGTGAGCCTGGATCCAGGCGCCGAGGGCCTTGGCTCCGGCGGCGTCGCCGGGCATTCCGCGCAAGTCGAGAATCACCGTGCCCCGTTCGGCGGCCGCCGAGGAGGCGGGAAGGTCGGCCGGGAGGCGGGCGAGCCGCACGTAGGTCAGGTGGCTGTCGATGGTCCGCACTTCGGGCACCTGCGCCGGTGCGGGCGCTGCGACAGCCGCGCTGGCGCAGGCGAACAGACAGGCGAACAGACAGGCGAACAGCAGCCGGTTCATGCGCGGTTCAGTTGTCGCGCGCCGATATCGCGCCGGAAGACCTTGCTGGCACAACGGATCTCATCGCAGACCCGGTAGGACTTGGCGGCTGCCTCGGCGAGCGTCGCGCCCGTCGATGTGACCCCCAGCACGCGTCCGCCGGCTGTCACGATCCGGCCCTGGGCATCGCGGGCGGTGCCCGCATGGATGATCGCCACGCCAGCCGGAAGCGACGGCGGAAACTCGATGACGTCGCCCCTGGGATACGCGTCGGGATAGCCCTTCGCTGCGATCACCACGCACAGCGCGTGCTCGGGACGGACTTCGAGACGCGTCCCCGCGAGGGTGCCCCGGGTGGCCGCCCAGAGCAGCGCCAGGACGTCGTTGTGTATTCTCGGAAGCACGACCTGCGTCTCGGGGTCGCCGAAGCGGGTGTTATATTCGAGCACCTGCGGACCCTCGGCCGTGAGCATGATTCCCACGAAGAGCGTGCCGCGAAAATCGATCCCCTCCGCGGCGATGGCGTCCACCGAGGGTTTCACGATCTCGCGATCGATCCGCTCCATGAGCCCTGGGGTGACGACCTCGGCGGGGGAGTAGGTGCCCATCCCGCCCGTGTTTGGACCGGTGTCGCCGTCTCCGATCCGCTTGTGGTCTTGGGACGTGGGGAGGATGACGTAGTCGCGCCCCGAGACCACGACGAGGATCGAGGTCTCCTCGCCGACGAGACAGTCCTCGATGAGGATTTGGCTGCCGCTGCGGCCGAATTTGCCGCCCTCGAGCATGTCGCGCACCGCCTGTTCGGCCTCCGTGTGGGATTGCGCCACGACGACGCCCTTTCCGGCGGCCAGGCCGTCGGCCTTGATCACGATGGGAGCAGGCCGGGCCTTCAGGTAGGTCAGGGCCGAGGGGACGTCCGAGAAGAAACCGGCGGGGGCGGTCGGGATGCGGTACTTGAGCAGGATCTGCTTGGTGAAGATCTTGGATGCTTCGAGGCGCGCCCCGTCGCTCTTCGGCCCGTAGGCCGGAATACCGGCCGCGGCGAGCCGGTCAACGAGCCCCAGGGAGAGGGGAACTTCGGGGCCGACGATCACAAACTCGACCTGTTCACGCTGCGCGAGGGCCACCAGGCCGTCTATGTCGTCTGCGGCCACTGGGATGCAGGTGGCATCCGCGGCGATGCCTGCGTTGCCAGGTGCACACAACAGGCGCGGACGCGCGGGCGAGGCGGCAATCGCCTTGATCAACGCGTGCTCGCGACCTCCGGAGCCGACGACCAGAACGGACTTGGGAAGCGTCATGACCTCGTTAGGCGAAGCGGTTTCCAGGGAGTCGACAAGCGAGATCGTCCGCGAATTCATCCCGGGTCAATAAACCGGGGGCTCGACCGATCGGGTGGAGCCGTTGGGCCAAAAAAGCGAAGCCCGCGGTGGACAAACGTCGGGAATTGGTTCCACTATCGCGCCATGTCCGATTCGAAACAGACCAAAAGCTCCCTCGGCCTCCGCCTTGCCGTCGACTTCGTGCTCTGCGCCGGTTTTTTTGCGCTGCTCTTCTCGATTAACCGGTCCCACGTGCCGTCCACCGACCCTGAGATGATCAACCTCTGGGCGGCCATCACGACCGCGTGCATGACCGGCGTCTTCTGGCTGGCGCTGCAGATGTTCCGCGTCGTCTTCCGGGCCCAGCGCGAGTCGAAGCGCTGAGCGGACCGACCGCATCCACTCCTCAATGACACGAGGCCGCCCGCGGGCGGCCTTCTTCATTTTCCTTAGCCGTGCGCTCTCCGATATCTGCGCTTGCATGCGCCGATTAAATTATCGCATGGTCGGAGGAAACTTTCCCTCTCAAAGAGATGTCGTCCCCAAACCTTATGCGGAAACACCTTCTGTTTCTCCTCGTGGCCGTGACCGGCTTTACCGCCAAGGCACTGGCCCAGGCGAGCGATGACAACGATCGTCCACCCCCGGAACCGGTTGAGAATCTTTGGTTTGATACGGACGAGCTGATCTACGTCCCGAAGTACACGCTCTCGACGTCGATGCGCGCCCTCTCGGGCACCAGCGCCTCATTCTCGGGCACCGGTCATATCGCGTCTCCCAACGTCTGGGTCGGCCCGCCGACCGGCTACACCAGCCGCGGTTACCAGGATGGTTACGTCAAGGTGGACGGCCGCACCGATTCGGCGGGCGTCCCGGTCAACAGTGCCGACGGCAAGTCGAACACGTGGTCCTACGACTACGCCTCGCAGGCGACCATTCCGACCTACATTGCCTTGCACACCTATACGGCGGACACCCTGGATTCGGGCGGCCGGACCAAGGACATGGGAAATTCCACCGGTGTGGAGGTCGCGGTTTCGCGCGACATGGGCAAGCTCTACAAGAAGATCACCTGGAGCATCTCGGCGGGCGTCAGCATGAACGACATCCGCGCGGCGGAATCCACGCAGGTGGCCGCGACGATCAACACGACCACCGACCTGTATTCCCTCTACGGCATGGCGGCTCCCGCCGCGGGTTATGTCGGCCCGGCCACGACCTCGCAGACCGTCACCGGTCCCAACGGCCAGGTCGTCTACTCCGATCCGCCGACCAATTCCACGCCGCTCACGCAGCTGGTCGACAACACGGTGCTGATCAGCGCCCAGCCGATCACGCGTTCCTATTCCTCGTCCGTTTCCGACTCGGCGGTGACGAATCACTGGGAGGTCAAAGGCGCCTATCTCACTTTCCGTGCGGGCTCGACCTTCTATTACCCGATCACCGACAAGTTCCGCTTCAGCCTCGGTGTCGGCGGTGCGCTCGCCTACGTCGGCTCGACCTATTCGATCGACCAGCTGTTCACGCCGAACGCGGCCGACAACAAGTTCGACGTGATCGAGTCGCTGGTCCAGGGCACCACGGCCAAGGCCACGGTTGGCTTCTATGTCGATGCCAATCTCGAGTATTGGATGACCGACAAGACCGGGTTCTTTGCCGGCGCCACCTACCAGGACAGCGGCAGCTACACCCAGCATGTCCAGACGGTCGACACGAACTACGCCACCCGCGTGGACCTCAGTTCGCTCTCCGGTCTGAGCATGGGCATGAACTACAAGTTCTAAGCTGGGCCCCGCAGCGTATCCAATTTGGCCGGACTCCTCGGAGTCCGGCCTTCTTCTGTATGCTGAGCATGACATTCCGTCAGCGAAGTGAAAGTCTTCGTCCCAGCCTGATCGAGGCGAAGGGTAGCGAAGCGCCAGGGCGAGGCCGCGAGGCCGGCGTCTGAAAGCAGCGTGGAGCAAAACCGCGGGCCGATGAACAAGAACCGGCTAAGAGGCGCGAAGGGCGGACGAGCGGGCAAATGGCCGCGAAGTCCACATCGATCAAAGCCCTGGAACGTAAAGTCGGCGGTCGTGCGGCGAAGGTGGAATGGATTATCTCAGGAGGTCTGTGCGATGACGGGGTGCAAGCTGCGTCTGAGCGCGTGGCGACACGCGCCGAACCTCGCGCAGAAGTCAGCAGCGGGCGTAGTAGCGACGAAAGCCGGGAAATCCTGCTGGAGCGAAGGCCCAAACGGTGGGGCCGAGTGGTCCCGAGTAAGAGCGGGTGAGTAAGCCCGAGTTGCCACGATGACAGATGGACAAACCGACCCCGTGAATGCAGGGTCATCCCTGCCGGAGCGCGAAGGTGAAGCCGGAGCGGCACTGCCGGGGAGCGTCCAGTCGGAAAGGGCGAACGAAGGGAAGGAAAGCCCAGGTCAGACCGACAGGTTAATGGAGCAGGTCGCCGAACCGGCGAACCTGAACGAGGCTTGGCGACGAGTGCGGTCCAACGGAGGCGCAGCGGGAATCGACGGGGTGACCGTCGAGCAATACCCACGGCTGCTGGCCGGACGGACGGAAACACTGCGCCGAGAGCTCCTGGAAGGAAGCTACCAACCGAGCGCACTGCGCCGGGTCGCGATTCCGAAGCCGAATGGAGGCGAGCGTTTGCTTGGCATTCCGACGGTGCAGGACCGGCTGGTGCAGCAGGCGATCCTGCAAGTGCTGCAACCGATCCTCGATCCGAGGTTTAGTGCGCACAGCTACGGGTTCCGTCCGAACCGCAGCGCCCACCAAGCGATCGCCGCGGCGCAGGCGTACATCCAAGAGGGGTACGACTGGGTCGTGGATATCGACTTGGAGGCGTTCTTCGACCGAGTGCACCACGATCGGCTGATGAGCCGGTTAGGTGGATACGTCGCGGACAAGCGGATGCGCTGGATCATCCGGCGCTTCCTGCAAGCGGGGGTGATGGAAAGTGGCGTCGTCATGCCGACGCGGGAAGGTACGCCGCAAGGCGGCCCGCTCTCGCCGTTATTGGCGAATCTGGTGCTCGACGAACTGGATCAGGAACTGGAGGAGCGCGGACTGCGGTTCGTACGCTACGCCGATGACTGCAACGTCTATGTGCGCAGTGAGCGTGCCGCCAAACGCGCCTTCGAGAACCTGACCGCGTTCATCGAGTCCACGCTGAAGCTGAAGGTGAACCACGCGAAGAGCGCGGTCGCCCGTCCCTGGGAGCGCAAACTCCTCGGGTTTAGCTTCACGCCCAAAACCCCGAAGCAGCCGGTCAAGCGCAGGATTGCACCGAAGGCGCTGGATAAGGCGAAGGACCGCATCCGGGAACTGACGCGAGACGGCCACCACGACTTCCGTCGTGTGATGGGCAGCTTGCGGCGGTACCTCAACGGATGGTTGGGCTACTTCGGGCGATGCCAGACACCGACGGTGCTGACGGCGCTGGAGAAATGGACGCGTCGTCGTTTGAGGGCGCTGATCTGGCGCCGGTGGAAGACAAGCGACCGCCGCTTCCAAGAGCTGCGGCGCCGCGGCCTCGACCGCGACACAGCCCTCAAGCTCGTTGGGTCCTCCGACGGTCCGTGGCACCTCAGCCGTACGCCGGCGCTAAGTATCGCGCTGCCGAACGCCTGGTTTTCCGCCCACGGCCTCCCTCCCTTCACCTGCCGCGCCTAACTGCGCTCACCGAACCGCCGGATGCGGACCCGCATGTCCGGTGGTGTGACAGGGACAGCCTGTGAAGGCCTACCTATGTCGATTTTCCGAATTCGCGGTCAAACCTCAGTTCGTCGCCTGCAGGTCGCCCAGGACGGCGTCGATGGAGCGGAGCGAGTCGGCGGGAAACAGGGCGTTGATGCGGTTGATGACCTGCTGGATGATGCCATCGGGGCAGGAGGCTCCGCCCGTGATCAGCACGCGCTTGGGCGATGTGTCGTCGGGCCAGAGGGGCCGTGTCTCGATGAAACCGCCCGTGGAGACGCCGCCGCGTTTGGCCGGAAAGATGAAGTGGTCGACCTCTTCGCGCGAGCGGATCGCGGCCTCGGACTGGATGAAGAAGGCCCGCGTGCCCAGCTTCTCCTCGCACAGGCGGAAGAGTTGGTAGGTGTTGGATGAATTCGTGCCGCCGATGACGAAAGCCGCATCGATACGCGAGTCGAGAGCCCGGGTGAGGGCGTCCTGGTTGACCTGGGTCGCGTAGCACAGGGTGTCGCGTTTCGCGCTGCCTCCGACGCGGTTCGCGTCGCCGTAGCGCTGTTGGTACACCTCGCGAAGATAATCGATGATCTCGATCGTTTCGTTCGAGAGCAGAGTGGTCTGGTTCACCACGGCGATGCGCTCAAGGTGCACGGTGATGTCGAACTCCGGTGTGTGGCGTCCCGCGAACGCGCTGGCAAACCGTGCGCGTGCGGCGGCGGGATCGGGTTCGAGTATGATTTCGCCGAGCACGTGCGCCTCGTCGAGATTGCGGACGATGAGCGCGGCGGCGTGACGGCGGGTGTTGGAGAAGGTGGCCTTGGTCTCCTCGTGTTCGTGTTTTCCGTGGATCAGCACCGAGTAGCCTTCGCGTCCGTAGGCTCGGGCGGCCTTCCAGACCTTTTCCACCAGCATGCAGGTGGCGTCGTACTGGCAGACGGCGATGCCCTTGCGCACGAGCCGGCGTTTATCCTCGTCGGTGGCACCGAAGGCGGGGATCACCACGATGTCGTCGGGTTGGAGGTCGTCCCAGAGCAGCCGTTCCTCGGGTGCGCCGGAGGCGGGTTTCCCGTCCACGGTGATGGGCTGGCCCTTGTCGGTCTGCAGGTAGCGGAGGCCGCGGCGGAGCAGGTCGGCATTGACGAAAGGATTGTGGATCAGCTCCGAGAGCATGTAGACCCGCTTGCCGGGGTTCTCGGCGAGCGTCTCGTAGGCGCGCTCGATGGCGTTCTTCACCCCGAGGCAGAAGCCGAAATGGGAGGGAATCACATAACGCACGGGGCCGAAGTTGAGCTCCACGGGCGAACCCGCGCTGCGCTCGAACTGACGGGCGAGGGCCTTGATGGCGGTGCAGAGCTTCGATTGGTAGAGGGCGGCCGCCGCGGGGTCCTGTTCGTAGATGGCGGTGTTGCGTTCCTTCTCGGGACGAAATTTGTAGATGAAATCGTTTTCGCCGAGATGCAGGTAGGGGATCTCGATCAGGTACGGATCGAGCATAGGCACCATGGCCGCAAGCGAGGGAGCCAGCGCGGGCGGCGAGGATTCCAGGCGTTCGATCGACCATACCTCGATTTCCGAGTCGCGGGGCGCGCCTTCGACCTGGCAGAAATACACGCGGTAGGTGCGTCCCCCTGCATCAACCGAGAAATACTCCGCAGGAGGCGTGTGCTCGGCGAACGAGGACTCGAGGCGCTGGATCGCCATCGCCAGGTCCGAGCCGGTGAACGCCAAGCCCGCCTTCGACCCGAGTTTTCGGACAGCCAGCCTGTTGCAGACGCCGAATGCGAGGATGGCGACGAGGGACGAAGAGGAGACCGGCGCGGTGCTCATAAAGCCGCCATGGTTCCCGTCCGAAGCCGGGCGCCGCAAGCGGAATCTGAGCCGCGACCAGCTGTCCGTTCAGCCTAGGAAGCCGGGAAAACGAGCCGCATCCGTGCGGAATTCGGGGAACACTTTCGGCAGGTCGCCCGACGTCACACCCATGTGCCGGACCGCAGCCTCGGCAAAGAAGTCGCGGAAGTCCGTGGTGATGGCGAGGTCGCGGTTCTGATACAGCTGATCGGGTGCGAGTCCCGGCCAGCGCCCGTAAACTCGGCCGCCGCGGACGGGGCCGCCCAGAGCGAAGAAGGCCGTGCCATGACCATGATCGGTGCCTCGGTTTCCATTTTGGTGAGCGGTGCGGCCGAATTCGCTCATCGTCAGGACGAGCACGTCGGACATCTTCGCGCCGAGATCCCGGTGGAAGGCGGCGAGCGCCTGGGAAAATTCACGCAGCCGGTCCGAGAGCTGGCCTTCGGCGCCACCCTGGTTGGCGTGGGTGTCCCAGCCGCCGATGTTCGCAAAGGCAACCTCGAGGCCGACATCCGACTTGATGAGCTGGGCAATCTGGCGAAGGGAACGTCCGAACGGTCCGGTGGGATACGTGGCGCCGTCGGTGGGACGATAATGGGCAGGGTCGACCTTCCTCAAAAGGTCGATTGCGGCGAAGCTGTTGTCACCGGCGCTGTGGATGGCGTCGCCCTGGGACGAGGCGTAGATTTGCCTGAAATCAGTCTCCAACGATTCCGCGTAGGCGGGCCGCGCGCCGGGAGCCACCTGGAAATGAGCGAGGTCCGCGATGGCGAGGGCTGAGGGGTCGCCCTCGAGGCTTCGTGGCATCTGGCCGGTCATCGCGAGCGCGCGCAGGGGCGAGAGATGCGCGGAGTCCTCGGGGCACGAGGCGAGCATCCGGCTCAGCCAGCCCGAGCGGAGCGCCTTGTCGTGATCCGTGCCGGCCTCCATGAAGTCCTGCGCGTCAAAGTGCGAACGCGTGCCGTTTGGATTCCCGCAAGCGTGCAGCACCGCGAGTTCTCCCGCGCCGTAGATGTCGCGCAGCGGAGCCAGGGCGGGGTGAAGCCCGAAGGTGCCGTCGAGGTCGATCGCGGAGCCGGGTTTGCCCGAGGTGGGCGTGGCGATCGCGATGTCGCTGCGCAGGCGGTAGTAGTGGGGATCGCCGTGGGGCACTACCATGGACAGGCCGTCGACGGCGCCGCGCTGAAAGATGCACACGAGCACGCGCTTGCCGCCCTTCGTCCGAAGCGGTTCGGCCGCGAACAGCGAGGAGCGAAGGAACCCCGGGCCAAACAGGGCGCCGGCGCCGATCGAGGCGAACGCCAGGGCTCCCTGGCGGAGGAAGAAACGACGTGAGACGGGAGTGGGCGATTTCATGGGTGGGTGCGTGTCAGCGACGTTGGAAATCGGGTGAGCCCAGGATCAGGGCGAGGATGCGGGGCAGGGCGGGAACGGGTTGGCGCGAATGGGCGGGCCGGACGGTCTGGCGCTCGAGCACGGTGCGCGTCGCCGGCGAAAGCGTTCCGCCCAGCATCGACGCGTCCAGGGCGGCGATCACGCTGTCGGTCGACGATCGGCGCGCGCCGTGCAGCAGTTCCGCATAGTTTGGGCGTGCGTCGCGAAATCGCCCGGCCGCATACGCCAGCGAGAAATTGAACCGTTGCACCAGCGCGCCCGAAGTGATCCAGCGCGACGAGTTTTCGGAGAAGCCTGTGGGCGGCTCCCACGTGTAGGGCTGCTGGCCCATCTGGAAGAGCATCGAGAAGGCCGTCTGCCGCATGGCGAAACCGGGACGCTGCTCGGGACCCTGGGGCGTGGGATCGGGAATCACCGGCACGACGGAGGCGCCCGTGGCGCGCAGGGCCGAGGCGATGAATTCGAAGGGCGACTTCGACTTTGCTCCGGCGTATTTCAGGTCGAGAAACTCGGGGCTGGTGAACAGACAGCGGTATACGGACGGAAGGTCTCCGTGGGTGCTGAGGAACACCGAGGCCACGCGGTCGACCGCCGACTGCGGCGGATGGTCGGCGATGAAGCGCTCGCACAGCTCCAGCGCGAGGTGGTGCGCGGTGGCCGGACTCGACGCGAGCAGGTCCAGCACACGTTCGCCGTCGTCGATCCCGCCATACGCGGGTATCCGGACTCCCATGACAACCTTGTCCCCCTCGTCGTGCCAGCGGGCGTTGTATCGGAACTCGCCGTCGCGCGGGTCGATCGTCCAGCCCGTGAAGCAGCGCGCGACCGAGATGACGTCGGCCTGGGTATAACCCGCGTCGACTCCGACGGTGTGCAGCTCCATCAGCTCGCGGCCGTAGTTCTCATTGATGCCGCGCTGCACGACCCTCCGCCCGCGGCGAAGCGGGAACACTCGGGAGCTCTTCCAGTTGTCGAGATAGACGAGCATCGCGGGACTGTGTGCGGTCGCTCCAAGCAGGTCGCGGAAGCTGCCCCAGATGTGCGGCCTGATCGTGTCGCGCTCGTACGATTCGATCGTCGCGCGGTCGAGGTCCTTGCGGGCGTCGATGTTGAAGTGGTTGAACCAGAAATCGACCAGGACCTCGTTGAGCTGCCGGTTTGAAAGAACCGCGCGGATCAGCTTCGCGTCCTGGAGCTGGGCGAACGCATCCGCCACTAGGGCCTCGGGAGGATCGAGGGGGCGGGGTCCGGCCTTCCTGACCCCCTTGCCGGCGAGGCCCGCCTGACGATTGCGTTCGCGTCGGATCTGCGCCTCCTCGCGAAACGCCTCGACGATGCGGGTGCAGGGAAGATTCAGCGTGCCGAGGTGTGCCAGCGCTGCATCGACTGCCGGATCGGGAATGGCCTGGGGGTCAAGCTGCTGGTTGATCCAGACATCCACGCCCTCGCGGGCCACCGCCTGTACTTCGCCGGGCGTGGGGCCGTAGCCCATCCGGTTCAACACATGCAGCGCCTCGGCATTGGAGTGCATCTGAGACGACGGGTCCGGATCGGGCGCCCTGGTCGCGGCCGCGACCGGCAGGACCATCCAGGCCAGGCCGGCGAGCGGCAGGGTGGCGACGATCCGGCATAAGCAGGATTTCATGCTGCGATTAGACGTTGGTATGGGTGGGCTGCGTTACAGGCAGTTTTTGGGGACTCTCCACGGTGCAATTTGGGGTGAACCCGCTCCGGTTCGGCCTGCGGTTCTGGGCTTGCCCTGCGACCCTGACTCACCTTTTTACTCCATGGCAATGGGGGCGGTTGGTCCCGATTGCCGCTTCGCAATCATGTCACTACTCCCATTCACGAGCCAGCTGATCGCTGACGTCGGCATTTCCTTCGGAGACGAGGGCAAGGGCCGCCTCATTCCGGAGGTGGTCGAGGAACTCGGAGGCACCGCAGCCCGGGTGTCCACGGTACTCAAGGTGAACGGAGGCGCAAATTCGGGCCATACGGCCGGTGGCATCAAACTCAACCTCCTGCCTGCGGGCGTGGTGGAGCCTTCCGTGTCTTACCTTTGCCTCGGCGCCGGCGTGGTCGCGGACCCGCGCAAGATATGGTGGGAGACGCGGCCCCTCGAGCAGAAGGGTTATGCGATCCTTTCCCGCCTGCGGATCGACGAACGCACGCTTGTCTCCGACCTGACTCACCGCCTGCTCGACCTGGCCTGGGAGGATTATCGCGTGAACGTGATCAGCGAGGAGCCGCGCGGCTCCACGGGACGCGGCATCACCCCGGCCTACCAGGACGAAGTCGGGCAGTGGCAGATCTGCTATGCGGATTTTCTGGATACGCGCGAGGCCTACGCCCGCAAGCTGTCACAGCGCGCCGACAGGGCGCTGCGGACCATCCGCCACGTTTGCCGCGTGAGCCCGGATACCTGGTCGTCATTTTTCGACAAGCTGAGCGCCGCCGAGCAGCGCGCCAATGCAGAGGCGATCGAGATGGGCGTGTTCACGAAGGAGGAGTTCGACTTCACGCGCTTCCGCGGAACCGAGCCGTTCACGCTGAACCTCGAGGCGCTGATCGACGTGTACTGGACCGCCGGTTCGACGCTCGCGCGCAACATCGTCGAGATCCGCGAGATCGTCCTGGGCGAGATCGCGGGCGGACGAACGATCATCGGCGAATTCGGCCAGTCGTACTGGCTCGACAAGCGCAACGGCTTCTCCCCGAACCAGACCGCCTCGCACACCTACGCGCCCGAGATCTTCGAGAGCGCCGGCGTACCCGCGCAACCCGTGCACATCTTCGGCGTCGCGAAGGCCTACGACACGAAAGTCGGCACGCACACGTTCCTCACCCAGATGGACGACGCCCATCCGCTGAGCCGCATCCTCAAGCGCATCGAGTTCGGCACGAGCACGGGCCGTCAGCGCATGGTGGGGTGGTACGATGCGGTGGAGAAGGGCGACGCGCTCCGTTACGGCGGGTATCACGACCTCATGATCAACAAGCTGGACGCGCTGACCTTCGCGGAAGACTGGTCGGGCGACCTGCAGATCTGCGTGGCTTACGAGGATGCCTCCGGCCGACGCTATGCACACGTCCCGCGCAATGAGGCCGTGCGTCGCACGCTCCGTCCGGTTTACGAGAAATTTCCTGGCTGGAGCGAGGACATCTCTGGAGTGCGTCACTTCGGCGACCTGCCCGCAAACGCGCGGCGCTACGTCGCTGCGATGGTGCGCAGCGTGATTCGCGTGGCCTATGGCGATTCGCTGCCGGCCCGCCTGCCCAACCTTCGCTACCTCGGCGTCGGTCCGCTGCCCTCGCAGCTGATCAAGGACGTTCCCGCCACGTCAGAGCTGATGAAGCTCTGATGGGAAGAGGAGCGAGGCGCGGGAAGCGAGCATGATTTCAGCGGTTGGTGACTGCGCAGTGGAGTGCCTTGACCTGGAGTGCGGAATCACGATTCCGCCCTGCGCGGGAGGCTGGGCCCCCGGCGCGTTGCGAGTCCGCGTCACCTCTGCGCGGACTCATCGCACCAACCGCGGCTGCAGCCGCTGATTTGAAAGGTGAGGAGCAGAGCCTTTCGTCCCAGGGCGAAGGCGGAAGGCGTTCTACTTTTGGAGTGCGGAATCACGATTCCGCCCTTGGACACGAGCCTCGGCTCGTGCCTGGAGGTTTCGGAATCCGAATCGTTCGTCGCGGGCGGTCGAGCCCGCCCGTTCCCGGAGCTGCGGGACGCCTCTGACTTCATTCCCGATTCCCGCTCCTCGATTCCCGCTTCTTCCACCGCTCAGTTCTTCCGCGCGACCTCGATCACGTCGTGCGGGACCGCTTCCTTCTGTCCGGCGGGGCTGACGCGGCAGTAGCGGGCGTTGGTGCGCAGACTTTCCAGCGTGGCCGCTCCGAGGTAGCCCATGCCGCTCTGAAGTCCGCCGACCAGGTTGGCGAGCACGTCGTCGACGGAGCCGCTGACTTCCTTGAGGGCCTCGATGCCCTCGGCGGTGAGCTTGCGGGTCTTGTCTTCCTTGTCGTGACCGTAGCGCGCCGCGCTTCCGGCCTTCATCGCCGCGAGGCTTCCCATGCCTCGGTACTGCTTATAAATTTTCCCGCTGATCTCCATGATCTCTCCCGGGGCCTCCTTGCAGGCCGCGAGCAGGCCGCCGAGAATCACGCCGTGCGAGAGCGTGAGCGCCTTCACGATGTCGCCCGACTTCGTGATGCCGCCGTCGGCGAGGATCTTCACTCGATTGGCCGTCGCTCCGCGGCTCGCCACGTGCAGCGCGGTAAGCTGGGGAATGCCGACGCCTGCGACGATGCGCGTCGTGCAGATCGAACCGGGCCCCTGACCGACCTTGATCACGTTGGCTCCGGCCTGTGCGAGAAACTCCACGCCCGAGGCAGTGGTGACATTGCCCGCGATGATCGTGAGCGAGGGAAACGCCTCGCGGATCAACTTGACCATGCCGCCGACGCCTGAGGTGTGACCATGTGCAGTGGACACGGCGACGGCGTCGATCGACTCGTGGACCAGCTGCTCGACGTGGGCGAGGATGCGCTCGCGGTCGAGGGAGCCGTCGGGCTTGCGGACCGGGGCGATGGCGGCGCCGCACACGAGGCGGAACGCGGAGTCGCGCGCGGCGCGCTGGCGCGAGTTCGACTCGCCGAGAATTCGCTCCACATCGGTCGAGGTCACGAGGCCGCGCAGCCGGTCCTCCGAATCCACCACCAGCATCTTGTTGATGCCGATGTTGTCGCTGAAGAACTGATCCGCGAACTTGATGGCATCGTTGCCGAGGTCGCGCACGTTCACCGTGATGAGCTTCGCGCGTGGCGTCATCGCCTCCACGACGGACTTGTGGCGGTAGCGGTCCTTGACGATCGAGCCAGGGAGAAGTCCGACGAGGCGACCCGAGGCGTCGACGACGGGGAAGGTGAGGAAGCCGTAGCGTTTCTCGTCGACCAGGTTCAGCACGTCCGCGACGGAGAGTTCGGGCGGCACCGTGATCGGATCCTGGATGAAGCCGTGGATATAATGCTTCACGCGGGCGACCTCCTTCACCTGGTCCTTCGCCGGCATGTTGTAGTGGATCAGGCCCATCCCGCCGTTCAGTGCCATGGAGATCGCCATCCGCGATTCGGTGACAGTGTCCATGTCGGAGGACACGATCGGGATCTGGAGGCGGAGCGACTCCGAGAGCTGGGTCGAGGTGTCCGCGTCCTTGGGAAGAATCTCCGAGTAGAGCGTCGAGAGGGTCACGTCGTCGAACGTGAGCGCCATCGGCAGATTGTTACGGAAGAACGCGTCGGCGGGCTGGTAATACTCGGAGTCGATCGCGTTGGCGGAGAACTTGGCAACGTTACTCATGTGTTGCCGCTATCGCAGTACGGCTTGGGGCAAAAAATTCAAACGAAAAAAACCGGCGCTCCGGGCCGCGGGTCCGAGGTTGCGCGCCGATCGGACTTTACGAGCCGGCCCGCCGGCACGAATCTGCGGCGATGCGCCATCGTCTGAGCCATCGACGCTTCCTGCTTCCGTTCCGTTCGCCGGTGCGCACGGCGCATGGCCTCTGGACGGAGCGCGAAGGCGTGTATCTGCGCGTCGAGGACGAGCGCGGTGGAATCGGCTTTGGAGAGGTCGCGCCGATACCCTGGTTTGGAACCGAAACCGTGGAGACCGCGCTCGAGGTGATTGAACGTCTGGCTGGCGAGATCGACGAGGAGCGCCTTGGCCTGGTTCCCGCGGGATTTGCCTGCGTGAAGGGTGCGCTTGCGGCGGCGATGTCCGATGCGTCCGGCCGTGCGCCCGACCCCTCGACGGCCGACTATCTGACTGTGGCCGCGCTGCTCCCCGCCGGGCGCGCGGCGTTTCCGGTGGTGCGCGACCGCGCGGAGGCTGGGTTCCGGGTGTTCAAGTGGAAGGTGGGCGTGTCGGATGCCGCGGACGAACGTGCGATGCTCGACGACCTGATTGCCGCGCTGCCCGAGGGCGCCCGCCTCCGGCTCGATGCGAATGGAGCCTGGGACCGCAGGACTGCCGAGCGCTGGCTGGCGCGGTGCGCGGAGGGGCCGGTCGAATTCGTTGAGCAACCTGTCGCCCCGGGAGTCCGTGGGGCGGACGACCTGCTGCTCGGGCTCGCGGGTGATTTTCCCACTCCCATCGCCCTCGACGAATCGATCGTGGCGGATGGTGATGTCGAGCGTTGGTTGGGGGCCGGATGGCCCGGCGTGTTCGTCATCAAGCCGTCCCTGCTCGCGTTGCCCGGTGCGTGCTGCGAGGCGCTTGCCCGCGCGAAGGCGAAGGTGGTGTTTTCGTCCGCGCTCGAGACAGCGCTCGGCGCGAGGGCGGCGCTTCGGCACGCCTTTGCCTGGACGGGCGAGCGCCTGGCCCTCGGGATGGGTGTGTGGCCCCTGTTTGCCGACTCCCGTTTTGACGGACCGACCTGCCTGCCTTTCCTGAGACGGGTGCAGGTGGACGACCTCGATCCGACAACGCCATGGAACGCATTGAACTAGCCCGACTGCTTGGCTGGCGCGGGGAAAGCACGGGCGCGCGTGCCAACCGGTCCTTCAGCCCGTCTTCGGCCGCGGAGCTCAGGTCCTGGCTCGCGGAAGCCGCGGCCGGGGTGGGGAGCGTCTTCCTATTTGATCGCGCTTGGGGCGCGGTCGAGCGGGCCCAGGCGGAGGCGATCCTCGGGGAGCCAGACCGTGGCGGGGATCCGGCCCGCGGTTGGTTGTGCCTGCCTACCGGCGGATCGAGCGGCGGCGTGAAGTTTGCCAGGCACGATCAGGACACCCTCGCGGCGGCGGCGGCGGGCTTCCGCGGACACTTTTCACTGGGGACGGTCAATGCCGTGGGAGTCCTTCCGCTGCACCACGTGAGTGGATTCATGGCCTGGATACGCTGCGAGCTGAGCGGCGGACGGTACATCCAGGCTGACTGGAAGGCAGTGGAGCGGGGAGAATTTCCGGCCATCGCCGGCGACGAATGGGTGATTTCCCTGGTGCCGACGCAGCTCCAGCGCCTGCTCGCCTCGGAGGCCGCCTCGGACTGGCTCCGCCGCTTTCGTTGCGTCCTGCTGGGTGGCGGCCCGTCGTGGCCCGCCTTGCTGCACCAGGCGGCCGGCCGCCGGATCCCGCTTGCGCCTTCATACGGCATGACCGAGACGGCGGCGATGGTCGCGGCGCTGAGACCGGAGGAGTTCCTGGCGGGGGCCGGCGGAGGCTACGACCCGATGCCGCACGTGCGTATCGAGCTTGATCATACCGGTCTGGTCCGGATCGAGGGCGCGTCGGTCTTCCGCGGATACTATCCCCAGTGGAGCGACGCGCGCCGGATCGAGCCCAACGACGTCGGGGCCTGGGAGGCGGGGCGGCTCCGCATCCTCGGGCGAAGCGACCAGATGATCATCAGCGGAGGCGAGAAGGTCGCGCCCGCGGAGGTCGAGGCTGCGATCCTCTCCACCGGCCAGGTGCACGACGTGGCGGTGCTTGGCGTGCCGGACCCGGACTGGGGGGCGCGGGTGGTTGCGTTTGTCCCCGAACCGCTTGATGCGGGGTGCGAGGCGGGACTGATTGCCGCGCTACGATCCACGCTGGCGCCCTTCAAGCTGCCGAAGGAATTCATCGTGGTGAGCCCGTGGCCGAGAAGCGGGCAGGGAAAGGTGAACCGCCAGCGTCTCCTCGAGGCGTGGCGGTCGTCGGCGCGCTGAGCGACCTCAGTTCAGGCCGAATTCCGAGGGCTTGTAGCCGCGGGCGGTGAGGGCGGACGCCAGGGCCTTGAGGTCGAGGTGCGCGCCGGGCAGCACGTGATTCGAGACGTACCAGCCCTGGTGCATCTCCACCGCGAACTGGATCTGCGTGCTGTGGGAGTTGACCGGGGTCTCGTCGTAGGGGTACATGGGATACACTTCGCGCAGGATGCCCTTGGAATCGAAGTAGCCGATATCGAGCGGCGTCGGCGTGTTGCGCATCCAGTAGCTCAGCGCGCGGGGGGCGCGGTACACGAAGACCATCCCGTCGTCGGTGCCGAGGTTGCGACGGCCCATGAGTCCGCGCTCCTGTTCGAACTGGGTGATTGCGACCTGAAGGTGCGCGGTGACGTCGCCGAGGCCGATGTTGAACACGTCGGCGACCGTCTTGGGCTCCGCGGGCGCCTCTTTCGCCTTGGGCTTCGCGCCGCAGCCGGTTCCGAGAACCAGCCAGCTTCCGAGAAGGAGTGAGTAAACGAGCCAAGAAACCGGATTTGCGTTTTTCACGTTCATTGTGGGTAATCGGCAAACTGCGACAGAAGCCATCCCAAATTGCTCCATGCCCAAGATCTCGCGCCTCCTCTACGCGGACTCCGAACGGAGTTCCGACATGCTTTATTTCGGCGGATTCCACGCCCCTGATCCGTTCATCGCGATGGACGTGGCGGGACGGAAGATCGCGGTGGTGAACGCGTTGGAGTTTGGACGTGCCCGCAAGGAGGGTCGATTTGATGAAGTGCTTCCGCTCGAGAGGATCCAGGCGGAAGCGGCTCGGGTGTGGCCCAAGGTTTCGGGGGCCGCTCCGGCCATCGCGTGGGTTGCGCGGGAATTGCGCCAGAAACGCTTTGTCGTGCCCGATGATTTCCCCGTGGGACTCGCGCGGGCGCTCGAGCGCCTGGGGCTTTCGGTCGAGGTGGCGGCGGGTGCGCTTTTCCCTGAGCGGGAGATCAAGACCGAGGCCGAGGCCCGGGCCATCCGGGAAGGCAATCGGTGTGCGGCGGTGGGCATCGCGGCGGCCGAGCGGCTGCTTCGGGCCAGTCGGATCAAGGGAGGCCGGCTCATTCACAAAGGCAAGGCGCTCACGAGCGAGGCCCTGAAGTTCGCCATCGAGGTGGCCTGCCTCGAGGCGGGAGCCTTGTCGCTGAACACGATCGCCGCCGGCGGCGACCAGGCCTGCGATCCCCATTGCTCGGGCCAGGGCCCGCTCCGTGCCAATGAGCTGATCATCGTCGACGTCTTTCCCCGGGTGCAGGCCACCGGCTTCCACGGCGACATGACCCGCACCTTCCTTCGCGGCCGGGCGAACGACGCCCAGTGCGCGCTGGTGGAGGCCGTGCGGAGCGCGCAGCTTGGTGCGCTCAAGGCGATCACCGCGGGCGTCAATGGACGCGATGTGCACCGCGGTGTGGTCAAGTGCTTCGACAAGCTCGGCTACAAGACCGAGCGCGGCCCCTCAGGCGCGACGGGTTTCTTCCATGGCACTGGCCACGGCCTGGGCCTCGCGGTGCACGAACTTCCCCGGCTCTCGGGGGCGGTCGACTCCACGCTTGGCAAGGGCGCGGTGGTGACGGTCGAACCCGGACTCTATTACCCGGGCCTGGGCGCGTGCCGGATCGAGGACGTGGTGCAGGTCACGTCAGCCCGCCCGCGCATGCTCTCGGACTACCCGTACACCTGGGAACTGCGTTGAACGGCCTTTCGATTCAACCGATGTCCAAGGCGCTCTTTCTCGATCGCGACGGAACGCTGATCGTCGACAAGGTCTATCTCTCGGATCCCGAGGGCGTGGAGCTCTTTCCCGGCGTTCGCGAGGCGATCCAGCGGGCCCGTTCCCTCGGGTACCGGTTGTTCCTGTTCACCAACCAGTCGGGAATCGGCCGCGGCTATTACACGCTGGAGGACGCGCTCCGCGTGAACGCGCGCCTCGACGCGCTGCTGGGCGGACCCCAGCCGGTGTTCGACGAGGTCTGCATCGCCCCCGAGGCGCCCGATCAGCCGACGGTCTATCGCAAGCCGTCGCCCCGATTCATCGTCGAGACGATCGCGCGGTACGGATTCGCGCCGGGCGACTGCACGATGGTCGGCGACTCCGCCGCCGACATTGGCGCCGCGCTGGCGGCGGGAATCCGCGCGGCCGCCGTGCGCACCGGCAAGGTCGATCCGTCGAGCCTGCCGATAGTAACGGAAAACCAGATACCGGTGTTCGACACCTTCGCCGCCTGGGCAGCGTCCGAACTGGGGGCCTGAAGCGGGCCGCCGGGTCAGCGGAACAGCGCCTCGGCGGACTTGGTCCACTGGTGCCGGCGCGCCCATGCGCGTCCGGCCTCGCCCATGCTCCTGCGCAGCGACGGGTCGGCGATCAGGCGTTCGAACGCGGCGGCGAGCTGCGCGGGCCGGTCCGGTGGCGCGAGAATGCCGGTAACGCCGTCCATGACGGCCTCCGCCACGCCGCCGACCGAGTGGCCGACGATGGGAATGCCATGCGCCGAGGCTTCCAGATAGACCAGACCGAAGCCCTCCACGCTGTCGCCGTGGTCGACGCTCGTCATGGCGAAGATATCGGCGCGGTCGTATATGATGTCCAACTCCTCATCCGATACGTCGCCAAAGAAGCGCACGGAGAGATCGGATTGAGCCACGAGCCCGCGGATGCGCTCGTCGTAGCCGTTCTTGCTCTGGCTGCCGACGATCCAGTACTCGATCTGCCGGCGAAACTGGGGGGCGAGTGCCATGAGCGCCTGGATGGTCTCGATGTGGCCCTTTCGGGGATGGAGCCGACCCACCGTCAGGATCACGATCCTGCGATTCATCTGGCGATTGCCGTCGGGGACGATGGCAAAATCCGATCGGAGCGCGCCCGGAGTCAGGAACACCTTGCCGCGCGCCTCGGGGAACCGATCCAGGAGCAGGCGCTGGGTGTAGTGGGTGAGCGTGCTGATCCGCGATGCATGGCGGATGAGCCGGCGGGTTAAGGCTCGGTAAATCGGGTTGCGGTGGAAGCGTTGAATCTCCGAGCCGTGGAAAGTCAGGATGAGGTGCTTGGGGCGGAAGGTCTTGAGGCCCTGGAGCACCATCATGGCGATCATCGGGCCGGGCTCGGGCAGATAGACGGTCGCATACCTCAACCGGCGCCGCTCACGGATCAGCTCCCGGCCGAGTCTTAGCAGGCAGCTGAAGTCGTGGGTCCCGCGGAGCGGGAGCCTGCGCATGCGGAAGGGCCAGGCCTTCTCCTTGCTTTCGGGGGCGGACTGGGCCCAGACCTCGACATCGTAACCCATGTGCACGGACGCTTTGGCCATCTCCTCGGTGAACGTGGCGATGCCACCGCGCCGAGGATAGAACTCGTGCGTGATCAGGAACAAAGGATGACTGGCAGATCGGTCTAGGCTCATGGAACTGGCATCCGCGTCTAGTAGCTGTCCTTGGTAGGCGTTGGTGCCCGGCGACGCAACACGGCAGTTGCTCATTTACCGCGGGTTTACGGGACGGTTCCGAAGGAAGTCGTACCGGGGACGTTCGCTTTTGTTGACCTAAGCCGCATTTTTCCGCTCTAGTCCGGCCTCAAACTGCCATGGCAAGTCCCGCGACCAACGCCCCCCTGACCGACTCACAACTCGCCAAGATGAGCGCAGGTTACCGCACCCTGGCCCTCGCCATCCTGTTCAACGTGATTGGCACGGTGGCCCGTTTCGGACCCCATGTGGTTCCAGTGATGGTGGTAGGCGGGGTAGCCTCGCTGGCGGCCCTGGTTCTGTCGATCTTCGCGATCATCCAGGTGGCCCCGGGCATGCGCCTTTCCCCGACCATGCTGGTCTTCACCTGCGTGTTGATCTTCATTCCGTTTGCGAGCTTCGTGGTGTTGCTCGTGTTGCGAATCAAGTCGGCGGAATCCCTGCGTCAGGCGGGCTATGCGGTCGGCCTTTTGGGAGCAAAAAAGCCGTGAACCCCTCCTTTTCGAGTTCGAAGGCCCGAAAGGCGTTGCTACTGGCACTCGCCGCTGTCGGTTGCGCGGTCCTGGTGTCCGGATGCGCCGGAATGCGCGGATGGGTCTCCAAGGCGGGTAACGGACCCGTGACCGGCGGTGCCCGGGTAAACGTGCCATTGGGGCATTGACGGGGACCGGGCGCGAACCGGCAAATCGCGCAGACGCGATGGAGTCGAAACATCACACGTTTCCCGCAGGCAAGCCCGACCACCCGCAGGTCCTGGCGTGGCCGCCCCTGTTGTTTGCAGCGGTGGTGACAGCGGGTTGGGTAGCCCACCGCTGCGACCCCATTGTGCTGCGGCCTCTGTTGCCGGCTCGCGGCCTGGCGGTAGCGGTCGCCTTGGCGGCCGTGGCGCTCGCGTCCTGGGCTGGTGTCGCCATGCGCTCGGCGGGCACGGCCATCCATCCGTCGCATCCGACCACTGCGATTGTGCCGGCTGGCCCCTACCGGTTCACACGCAACCCCATGTATCTGTCGCTTTGCCTCCTGGCGCTGGCGCCGGGTTTGTGGTCGGGAGGGGTGTGGCTGCTGGTCGCGGCTCCCGTCCTCGGCTGCGTTCTGCATTGGGGCGTGATTCGACGGGAGGAAGTCTACCTGTCCGCGAAATTCGGAGGTGCCTACCGCGCCTACCAGGCTTCTGTGCGGCGCTGGATCTGAATGTTGGGGCCGGTAATCACCGCTATTCGGTGAAACTTTCTGGCGGCAGCTGGGTTATCCTCGGCATGAACCTGTCAAAGCCCCTCGGAAGCCTTTGTCTTTTTGCCGCGGCGACGACGATCGCCTTTGGCACTGTCAACCGGACCGTCGATCGGTCGTTCAACGTCCAGCCAGGCGGCACGCTGCGCATCGAGACCTCAAACGGCTCTATTCATGTGCATTCCTCGAAGGAAGCGGTCGTAAAAATCGTGCTCAAGGAGAAGATCGCCGCCTCGAGCGAGGCGGAGGCCGACACCGTGCTCAAGGATCTCGCACTCGATCTCTCCCAGGCCGGTGCGGACGTCACCGCCAAGGCCAAGGTGGCCAACGAACATTCCGGCTGGTTCGGAGGCTGGCGGCAGCGCGTGATGCTGTCCTGGGACGTCACGGTTCCGGATCGCTACAACGTCGATCTCCACACCTCCGGCGGATCGATCCGCGTGGGCGACCTGGAGGGCCGGGTGGCGGTGAACACCTCCGGTGGGTCGATCGAGATCGGCTCGATCTCAGGTACCGTGAAAGCGGATACGTCGGGCGGGCACATCCACCTGGAGTCCTGCACGGGTGAGGCTTCGCTCGACACCAGCGGCGGGTCGCTGCGTGTCGGCACCTCAAAGGGCGCGCTGAAGCTCGACACGTCGGGCGGCTCGATCCACGTGGATCACGCGGAAAACACGGTCTGGGCGGATACCTCGGGTGGCTCGATCGACGTCGGATTTTTCGGGCCGCTGAAGGGCGACTGCAAACTCGACACTTCGGGGGGCTCCGTGACGGCGACGCTCGATTCAGGCGCAGCGTTCGACCTGGTCGCAGATACGTCCGCCGGCACCGTTTCCTGCGATTTCCCGATTGAGGTGCGTGGGCGCCAGTCGCGCGACCATCTCGACGGCCGGGTGAACGGCGGGGGCCCCCGCCTCAAGCTCGACACGAGCGCCGGAAGCATCCACGTCCGCAGACGCTGAGCGCCGCGCTCACGGGCTGGCGGGTGCGCCTGCCAGCCCGGGCGGAAGATTCTCGCGGTTCAGCATCTCGGGATTCTGGTAAAACTCGCGCGCAAAGCGGTTGTTGGCGGGGCTCCAGTTCGCATCCCAGCAGAGGAAGAAGGTCGAGCGCTTGAAATGCCGGGCCATGCCCTCGGCGAATTTCCGGTAATCGAAATTTCCGCTTGGCCGGGCGCCAAGCAGGCCGGTCGGACCAAACTCAGTGAATCCCCACGGCTTCGGAAGCCGCGCCTCCTCCGCGTAGCCCGGAATGTGTGCCGGGTCGACGTGGGTCGTGTAGGAATCGAGGCCGACGATGTCCACGTAGGCGTCGCCCGGGTAATAGGCCGCGGTGTCGCTTCCATGGTTGGGCGCGTAAACCCAGAGCAGGTTGTCGAGGTGGCGGGTCTTGGTGAAATAATCGAACATGTCGCGCCAGAGGCGGATGAACGCCTCGGGAGGCTGGTGGCCCCACCAGAACCAATTGCCGTTCATCTCGTGGAAAGGACGCCAGAGCACCACCACGCCGGCCTTTTGGAGGCGCCCGAGACCATCGGCGATCAGGTCGAGTTCATGCCGCCAGCGCCGGTTCGCCTCGGTTCCTGGAACGAGCAGGGAGTTCAGGTCCACGCCGTGGTCGCGCAGGCCGTAACCGGACTTTGCAGTCGGGTTGTAGAGATGGGTGCTGACGGTCACCAGTCCGCCTTTGCGCCAGTACGCGATGGCGGTGGCGTCGGGTTGGTCAGGTGAGACGGTGCCTCGATTGAAGTCGGCGTAATCGACACCGATCATCGCTGGCCAGCAGCCGGTTTCGCGATGGATCGTCTGCGGAAGGTCGCGACTGTCCTGGGTCGCGTAGCCGAGGAACTGTCCGGTGAGGATGTGGCGGCCGGGCCGGCCTTCCAGGCCTGCGATGAAGGCAAGGATCCGCTGCGCCTTCGGCGAGGCGTTGGGATTGGCGGGCGAGGGGATGGGACCCGCGAATGCGGCCGTGGTGAGCAGGCACGTCGCGAGGACGAGGCGCAGTGACGACAGGGGAGACATCGGGTAAGGAGGGTGCTATGACCACGTGCTCGCTCGTCGCGAGGGTCGGACGTGCCCGCAGCGTGAGCTGACCGGATCGGAGGAGCGTCAGCCCGCGGTGGCCTGCCGGACGCGCTGGACGGCTGCGGCGACGCGGGTGCGGACTTCGGACCAATTGCCGGCGGCGAGCAGCGACTTCTCGACCATCCAGCTGCCACCGCAGGCGAGCACCTTGGGATGGGCCAGGTAGGAGGCGAGGTTTTGCTCGTTAATTCCGCCCGTCGGCACGAATTTGACCTGGGGGTACGGACCGGAGAGGGCCTTGAGCGTTGCGAGACCGCCATAGGCCTCGGCGGGGAAGAACTTGAGCACGTCGACGCCCGCGGCGAGCGCATTTCCGATGTCGGTGGGCGTGGCGATGCCCGGGAAGATCGGAATCTGCTTGGAGCGAGCGAAGGCGATCACCTCGGGGAAGGTGCCGGGCGAGACCAGGTAACGCGCGCCGCACTCGATCGCGAGGCGGGCCTGTTCGACGTTGATGATCGTGCCCGCGCCCACGCACAGGTCGGCGAAACCGGCCATGCGGCGGATGGCGTCCGGCGCCGCCTTGGAGCGAAAGGTCACCTCCGCAAGCGGCAGCCCGCCGTCGATGAGGGCCTTGGCCAGAGGTTCGGCTTGGGCGATATCCTGGATCTCGATCACCGGCAGCAGCCGATGGGTTTGAATGGTTTCCTGGACGGCGAGGGACATGGGGGAAGGGAAAGACGAGATCGGAACAAAGTTTGTTGGCGATTCCAAGACTTCACCAGTTGGACCGTCCGGCAGGGAGCTCGTGGAACAACGGGGCGGTCCAGTCGGCCCGATGGGGAGAATTACGAGGTCGCCTCAGGTGCGCGCGACGACGTGCCGATACAAGAGTGGCTGAGTGCTCCACTCTGATGCATTCAGAGGGAGACGATAGTGTGTGTTGTGGTGATTCCCGGCCCGTAGCGATTGACGCGCGGGCCGGTTTCGCATCCCGGCGGCGGCTCCCGCTCAGTTTGCGAGCGAGTGCTGCCGGCTGGAATCCGGCATTCTCAGCGAGACCGTGCCGGTCGAAACGTCGAGATGGACCGTGCGATTGATCGTGCCGCCGACGTCGTGCCCGCTGATAGTGCAGGGGCAGCTCATCAGGAACTTTTTGACCGCCTGGAGGTTGCGATCGCCGATTTTGAACGGGTCGGCGCCGTTGATCACGCTCGCACCGCCGGCGATGAACAGGCGGATTCGGCCAAACTCGGCGCGCAGGCCGAAGAGGGCGTTGAAGAGCAGAGGGAGTCCCGTATCCGCGAACATGGCCGGCTGTGCAGCGGCCTTGTCGGCCGACAGTTTGGAGTCCGGCAGCATCAGGTGGAGGATGCCGCTCGCTTTGGTCACTGGATCGTGGGCCACGACCCCGACGCAGGACCCGAGCGCGTAGGTGCTCAGGGTGACGTTGGTGTTGTTGGACACCGCCATGTCACCCACACCGACCACAACCTTGTGGGCAAAAATGGAAGCAATCGTCGGGGCGCCTGCCATGGCTTAATCTTGGGGGGCCTCCAGGCTGCGGCAGCCCGAAAGAGTGAAGGAAGTGCAGGCCATGTGAATGTATCGATCAACCTATAAAATCGCGACGCTGGGTAATTCGGCTCAGACCGGGGCAACTTTAGGTCGCACGACGAGAAGTGTGCGCCGGTCGGTCATTTCCGGTCCGGTGCGTGGATCGATCTGCGACCTGCTCTCATGCCTGCAGGTAGCTCCGGCCCTTGTAGGTCGAGGCGAGAGCGACGAAGATCAGGGCGGCGAGCAGCATCAGGCCGGCAAAGGTCCAGAAAAACGTCGCCAACCCACCCGACAAAGTCTCGAGCGGAGCGAGGAACGCCACCAGCACGTTACCCAAGGTCACGCAGATCAACCAGAAACCCATGATTGTCGATTTCATCGCCCGGGGCGCCTGGGTGTAGGCGAACTCGAGCCCGGTCACTGAGACGAGCACCTCGCTTGTGGTCAGGATGAAGAACGGGATCACCTGCCAGAGCACATGGACCTTTCCGGCACCCACGGCGGCGATCCGCATCTGGATCAGTGCGACTGTGACGAACGCCCCGGCCGCGAGAAACATTCCTATAGCCATCCGGGTGAGCGGTTTGAGGGGCTTCCCGCGGCGGTCGAGCGGCCGGTAGACCAGGAAATCGAGGGCCGGGATGATGAGCATGACCATCAGCGGATTGAAGGCGGATACCTGCGCCGGAAGCAGGTCGATGCGTTCGGTGCCACCGCGGAGCGCTTGCAGTGCGGCGGCGAGCGCGCCCCAAAGCACGAGTGCGGTCAGGGCAGTGATCGTCGCTTTGCGGGGAAGCGGCCGGTTTGAAATCCACGTAAAAAGCCAGACGGCCCCGAAACACGCGGCCACCACGACGGCGGGAATGAGCCACCAGTACCAGAGGATCGTGGGAACCACGAGGGTGAGATTCATCATCTTCGCCTGCTGGACCCAGGTGGATGAGTTTTGGTCGAACAGCGCCCAGAAGACGCCGACCATCGAGAACACGACGATGATGCGCAACACGGCGGGCGGTCCCTCGGCGGCTTCCTCGCCGAACCGGGTTCGCGCCGGCGACCAGAAGCTGCCGCCTTCGCGGGGATCGCCGCGATGTTGGAAGCAGTAAAGCAGCACGGCGAAGAACCCGTTGTCCTGCTTGATGCGCTGACGCCACGCGAACAACGCCGCGCCGATGCCCAGACCCAGGAGTGCGGCGAGCGCGTATGGCCAGTCGACCTCCACGATGTGCAGGATCGCCCGTCCCACCGAGCCCGCCTCGCTGCTCATGGCCGCCTTTACGATCTCATCGGCCACCGTGGTGCCGACATAGGCCATGACCAGCAGGGGCGTGCAGAGAAACGAGGAGGCAAGGAAGTCCAGCAAGCCCAGCCCGCCTCCCGGCGCCGGAGGGACCTGTATCGACCGTTTTCCTCCGAGCCAGAACACGATAGTCGCGAGCGCCATCAACACGCCGGGCACGCCGAATGCCACGCCCGCACCGAACGACTTGTACAGCACCGGCGTCAGTACCGAGGCGAAGAAGGAACCGAAATTGATGATGAAATAAAAGATCTGGAATATCTGCTGGACGAGGTGCGCATTCTTCGAGGTGAACTGGTCACCGACGTTGGCCGACACGCAGGGTTTGATGCCGCCCGAGCCGATCGCGATGAGGATGAGCCCCGCGTAGACGGCGGCGGTGGCGGTCGACAGGTGTCCCTGTGCACCGAGGTGACCGCCGAAGGCGAGGGCGGCCTGGCCGGCGCAATAGACCAGGGAGACCCAGAAGATCACGCGGTATTTCCCGAGGAGGCGGTCCGCGAGAATCGCGCCGATCATCGGAAACAGGTAAACGCTCGCGTTGAACAAGTGGTAGGTCTGCGTGGCGCGCAGCGTGGCATCGGTAACGGCTCCAGTGCCAACCGTGGCCTCCGGCGCGAAGCCAAGAAACAGGGAGGTGAGGTAGATGAACAGGATCTGCCTCATGCCGTAGAAGCTGAAGCGCTCTGCTCCCTCGTTGCCGACGATGTAGGGGATGCCGGGAGGAAAGCGATCGTCGCGCTCTTCCGTGGCCCGGGGTAGTGGGGCGGTTGAAGGGCTCATTGGATTTGCCGCGAGCAAATCAGGATTCGGAGGCCGGGCCAGCGGAAAGCCGCCCGGGCAAGCCAATGCCCAGCAATCGACAAAAAAGGCGCGAGTCCGAAGACCCGCGCCTTGAAAGGCAGTCGTGGATGGCGCTCAGGCGCGCAGCTTGCTGCGCCAGCGGTCGACCGGAAGCGTGGCGATCGCGATGAACGCGAGCTGGCTGAGCACGAAGGCGATCAGCCAGTAGAAGGCCGCCGCCATGAATCCGTAGCTGTGAAGGCCCACGCCGAGCATGTTTGTGCCGAACCAGGACCAGGAGGTGACGATGTTGCCGAAGATTGCCAGGGCCATCAGGCCGCGCTGGCGGACCATGCCGCCCCAGCGGGCGTGCAGGATCACGGCATTCCAGAGCACGATGATGAGCGCGCCATTCTCCTTGGGGTCCCAGCCCCAGAAGCGGCCCCAGGACTGGTCCGCCCAGATGCCGCCGAGGATGGTGCCGATCAGGCTGAACAGCGTGGCGAAGCAGACGATGCCGTACACCATGCGCTGCAGCGAATCCGCCGTGGACTGGTCGAGCGATTTCGTGAACACGCCGCGGACGACGTAGATCAGCGCGAGGAATCCCGCCAGGAATGTGGCCCCGTAGCCGATCGTCACGGTCACCACGTGGGTCGCCAGCCAGAAGTTCGAGTCGAGCACGGCGCGCATCATCTCCATCGTGTCGCCGCCGAGCGCGAGGTGCTGGGCGATCACGAGGGTGCAGAAACCGACGAAGCCGCCGGCCACGCTCGCGACCGCGTTTCGATAGAAATACTCGAGCACAATGCACAGGGCCACGGCCACCCAGCCGACGAACAGCGCGGAGGAATACAGGTTGGTCACCGGCGGGCGACCCTCCAGCCACATGCGCAGGAAGATGCCGACCGTTGAGACGATGAAGGCCAGCACCATCGTGCCGAAGGACGTGCGGCCGAGCACCTCGGGCGCCGCGATCCAGGAGATGATGGCGAGCAGGAAGCCGATCACGTAGAGCGTGTAGGCGGATGCGAATGGTTCGGCGGAATTGAAGCGGGATTCGACGGAGCACTTGAGCACGTCGTTGGGCAGCGTCTTCGCGAGCTGCTGGTGGTAAAGCCGCACGATCTCGTTGAAATCGGTCGGACGGTCCTGGGTCCATGAATACGCGAGGCCCGCGTAGGCCAGGACGTTCGGATTCACCTCACCGGTCGAGAACGTCTCGTCGAGCGCTTTGCCGACGTTGCGCCAGTCGTCCTGCTTCTCGCCCTTGGCGGGCGGGATCATGAGGATGCCTGCGTTGTCCGCGATGAACGAGAAGCGGTTGGCGTAGTCGAGGACCTCCTTGTAGATCTTCTCGTCGTACGGCTTGTTCGCCTCCTTCGCGCGCACGGCGGCGACGCCCGGCACGATGATCTCCTGGAAATGCTTCAGGTCGGCGAGCAGGTCCTTCGTATCCGGAGTCTGGAGGCTGAAGCGCAGGCGCTGGTAGAGGGCGAGATTCTGGTGGAGCTGGAGCACCGCGCGCTGGAAGGCGTCGCGCTGGTTGCTGTCGGTCTGGCTGGCCATCTGGGCCTGGCGCTCCACCTCGTCGACGTGCGGCCGCAGCTGGTCGAAGGAGAAGTATTTCTCACCGCGCCCGTCCTTCGGCTGGAGGTGAAGGATGGTGAGGACGTCCGGATTGACGATCTCGAAGACCTGGATCGCGTCCGCTACCTTTGGACGAACGAGCATGTCGAGGATCCAGGCCTCGGGCGAGAGCGCCTTGCCGTCGGTTCCTTTGACGGATTGGTGCCCCTGGATCATCAGCAGGCTGTTGCGGGCGACCGAGTCGATCGGCTTTACGCGGCCGTCGACGAGCACGGGAAGCTTGCCGAAGCCGACGAGGTCGAAATCGGTCTTGTTGTGGGGCGGGAGCAGGGTCGAGAGCACCCAGGCACAGAACAGCCCGACGATGGCGAATGGAAGAATGCGACGCATCTTGAAACTCCTGTTGAGGGTTGCGTGGGTGGGCTCAGGCCTTGGCGACGGCAGGACGGCGCTTGCGCACGAATCCAAAGAGCATGATCAGGAAGTGGATCAGCAGGCCGAAGGCGAGCATGAGGCAGGAGATGTAGGGCATCAACCAGCTCGGGTTCCTGACGACCTGGAGCACGCTGAAGCCGGTGCCGGCACTGTTCATCTGGTACTGGTAGAACGTGAGCCCGCCGTAGCGCAGCGGGTTGTTCATGTAGATGCGCACGATGCGGTCCTCCTTGCCGTCGTTCGAGCGGAGCCGGACGATGCTCGAGAAATTCTTGGGAATGTCGGAGCCCGGGTAGACGTCGTGGTGGAGCGAGTTGAGCGTGAGGCTGAACGGCATGTAGCGGCGCTCGATCCGGTACGCGATTGTGTAGTCGTGTCCCGCATACGAGAACTGCTGCGGCATGCCCAGCTGCGGGGAGACGAGATAGGTGCCGAGCGAGTGGTCCGGACCGATGAGTTCGACGAAGGCCGCCGGCAGGTTCCGCTCGTCGGGCTTGTAGGTGACGGGCGCAGGGGCGGCGAAGACCTGGGGACCGATTCCGACGGTGGCCAGCGAGGGCTGGTCCTTGTCGGCGTCGGTCCGCATCCGCAGCACCGCGTTCGGGTAGAGCGCCCGGGGCACGATCTGGAAGGGCAGGGAGGGGACCTGGATCGGCTTGTCCTTCGCGAGCATCGAGTCGGGGATGGCGATCACGTGATCGACCTTGGGATCCGTGGTGTCGATGATGGCGAGCTCGTACCGACGGAAGCTTTCCGCGTACGACTTCGTCTCACCCGGAGCGAGCTGCATCTGGTACTCGTGCTGCCACAGGCCGGTCAGCAGTTCGCCGACCAGCAGGACGATCAGTCCTGCGTGGGCGATGATGATGCCTGCGCGCCTCCACTGGAACTTGAAGCGGTAGACGTGCGCGGCGACCAGGTTCACGAACAGCAGTCCGCCGATCAGGTAGCCGCCGGGGAAGATCGGGATTCCGAAGCCGCCTCCTGCCGGGCGCCACATCACGAAGAACGAATGGAAATACTTCTGTTGCACCTCCCAGATGCCGAGGTTCACCTGGTCGAGGGTCGCCACGAACACCAGGATGATCGACATCACGAGGAGCACCACGGTGAGCTCCAGCGACGTGAAGAAGCGGACAAGGAGAGTCTTGAGGTCTTTGAACATGGCTTACTTGGATTTGACCGACTTCAGGAAGTCGACGAAGGCGGACTTCTCCTTGGCGAGCAGGGCGGACGGGCCCTTGAGCTTGAAGAACCAGGACTCGTCGCCTTGGACGAGGATGGCCCCGAGGATGCCGTCGCCGCTGCCGTTGTTCAGGTCGACGAACGTGAGGGGCAGGCCTGAGGTCGTCTTCATCGCGACCGTTTCGGCTTCAGCCTTGGACGGATCCAGGGGTGTCATGCCGATCTGGCCGCGCCAGCGGTTGATGTTATCGACCAGGCCACCAGCGGCGCCCGGGAAAACGAAGACGGAGATGTCGCCCACCTGATTGTCAGCGGTTACCGAATAGCTGCCGCGCCGCATGGTGCCGAGGGCCTTGGGCTGCCAGTTCGAGGGGACCGTCCAGGTGAGGCTGTTCTCCGCAGCGGCTGCGGAACCACCGCCCGTGTCTCCACCGGGCATGCCCATCTGGCCGGAGTCGCCTACGGCTGGGTGCCCGGGGGGCATTTCCGGCATGCCGCCCGAAGCGGCCGGGGGCATCTGACCCATGAAAGGCGAGGGCGTCTTCTCCTTCGGGATGGTGTAGGACTTGATGTGATCGCGGTTGCATCCACCCAGAAGCATGCCTGCTGCGGCGATGAAAAAGACCGAGGTTTTGCGAGACGACATGGCCGGGGAGATTCAGCATTTCTTGCCAAAGTGCAATCCCTAGGGGGGCGCATCTAATGGGGAAATAAGCGTAGTTTTTGACGGTGTGTGCGACTGCTGATTAGTTTCCGTGTTTCTGACATCCTTACTTGATTTTCTGATAAGCCTCCTGATAGTTAGGAGGCTTACCGCATGTCGTCTTCGCAAAAATCAGAGTCCGCCCCCACGCCGAAATGTCGGCTCAAGGAGATCCCAAGGTATGAGTGTCTCTTGGACGTCTCCAAGCAGTATCCGGAGCTCAACCCGGTCGCCTGCGAAGCATTCCTCTATCTGCTGAGGACAGGCGACGAGCTCGCCCGCGGAGCACACAGCTATTTTTCCCGCAATAACATATCGAATGGCCGGTTCCTGGTCCTGATCCTCCTATTCGACTGTGCCCGGGGCATGCCGACCGCGAGGACGCCCGCTGAGCTCGCAGACCTCGCCTGCTGCACGCGGGCGACGATGACGGGACTCATCGATACCTTGGAACGCGACGGCCTGGTCCGGCGTGTGCCCGACGAGCAGGATCGTCGGATGATGCATGTCGAGATCACGGACCACGGCAAATCGGTGGTCCACGGCCTGCTGCCTGAGCATTTCCGTCGGATCACCCATGTCATGAGCGCCCTCTCCGAAGACGAAAGCCGCATGCTTGTCCGCCTGCTTCAAAAGGTGCTCGAAAAATCGGCGTCGCTTGAGCCGTTGGAGCACGGTGCCGCCGAGTGTGGAGCCTGAGTGGCCCTGTATCCCCTTCCCACAACCAGCCAATCCCTAACCTAAAATGAAGAAATCAACCCTTTGGATCATCGCCGTGACGGGCCTCGGTGTCCTCGTGGCGGCTTTGTTCCTTGTGAAAATCACCGAGTTCAAGGCCATGGCAGCAGCCGCCCAGGCGCCTGTACCGCCGGAGGTCGTGACCTCGTCCCCCGTCATTCGCACCGAGGTGCAGCCGACCATTCATGCCGTGGGCTCGCTCGCCCCCTATCGCGGCGTCACCGTCACGACGGAAGCAGCCGGTATCGTATCCAAGATCTGCTTTGAGCCGGGTGCGCGGGTGAAGGCCGGCGACCTGTTGGTGCAGATGAACATCTCCGTCCTGCAGGCCCAGCTCGAGTCCGCTCGTGCCCAAGCCGATCTGGCGAGGATCAACGCCGTGCGCGCTCGTGACCTCTATTCGAAGAACACGATCGCAAAGGCCGACCTCGATTCCGCGGAAGCTGCGCTCGAGCAGGCCGTCGCGAACGTCGCTTCGGTTCAGGCCCAGATCGACCAGAAGGAGATTCGGGCCCCGTTCTCGGGGCGGCTCGGCGTGCGCCTGATCAATGTCGGCCAGTACATCGACCGCGGCAACCCGATCGTCTCGCTCCAGACACTCGATCCCATTTACGTCAACTTCACCGTGCCGCAGCAGCAGCTCGCCGATATGAAGGTCGGGCTCGCCGTGCGGCTGAGCGTCGACGCGTTTCCCAACCGGGTCTTCGACGGCACGATCACCGCGATCAATCCCGAGGTGGACAGCGTGACCCGCACCGTGGGCGTGCAGGCGACGTTGAAGAATGCCGACGAACTGCTTCATCCGGGCATGTACGCCACGGTCGCGGTGCTGATGCCGAGGAAGGTGAGCACGCTCATGATTCCGGCGACGGCGGTCCTTTACGCTCCGTACGGCGACTCGGTCTTCGTGATCACCCAGAAGAAGGATCCCAAGACGGGCGCGCTCGAACACGTGCTCGAGCAGCGTTTCATCCGCCTGGGTGCTGCGCAGGGTGACTTTGTCGCCGTGGTGCAGGGACTCAATGAGGGCGACCTGGTGGCATCCACCGGCGTGTTCAAGCTGCGCAACGGGGAGTCCGCGATCATCGACAATACGCTGCTCCCGAAGTTCTCGCTCGATCCCAAGCCCAGCAACAGCTGAGGCCAGCCTTGTCCCCAGCCAGCCGTCGGCGCCGCGCGCCGTGGTCGCGGGGACTCATCGCAGCCACACCCACCCAATGAAATCATTTACCGACCTATTCATACGGCGGCCCGTCCTCGCCATCGTGGTGAGCCTCGTGATCATCATCGCGGGCATCCAGGCCGCCTTCACCCTCAATGTGCGGCAGTATCCACGAAGTGATAACGCCGCCGTCACCGTCACCACCGTGTACGTCGGCGCGAGCGCGGACCTTGTCCGCGGGTTCATCACGACCCCCCTCGAGCGCTCGATCGCTGCGGCCGACGGCATCGACTACATCCAGTCCCAAAGCTCACAGGGCCTCTCCACCATCACGGTCCGCCTGAAGCTTAACTACGATCCGACGAAGGCGCTGGCCGAGATCAGCTCGAAGGTCGACCAGGTCCGCGGAGACCTGCCGCCTGACGCCCAGGTGCCCGTGATCAACATCGAGTCGGCCGACTCCGCCTTCGCCTCGGCCTACCTGAGCTTCTCGTCGAACATCCTTCGGCAGAATGAAATCACCGACTACCTGGTGCGCGCCGTGCAGCCCCGCCTCACCGCCGTGCCCGGAGTCCAGCGCGCCGACATCCTCGGCGCCCGCACCTTCGCCCTGCGCGCCTGGCTCAAGCCCAACCGCATGGCCGCCTACAACATCAGCGCCTCCGAGGTCAGGCAGGCCCTCGCCTCGAACAACTACCTCTCCGCGCCCGGCGCCACCAAGGGCTCCCTGATCGAGGTGAACTTGACCGCCAACACGGACCTGCGCTCGGTTCGCGACTTCAAGCGGCTCGTCGTGAAGGAGAACAACGGGGCCGTCGTGCGTCTCGAGGACATCGCCGACGTTACCCTCGGCGCCGAGAACTACGACACCGACGTCAAGTACTCGGGACAGACTGCCGTGTTCATGGGCATCTACACGCTGCCCAATGCCAACTCGATCGACGTCATCAAGCGCATCCGCACCGAGATGGCCCAGATCCAGAAGGAGCTCCCGACCGGCCTGAAGGCCACCGTGGCGTATGATGCGACCGATTACATCAACAACGCGATCCACGAGGTCTTCGACACGCTCGTCGAGACCCTGGTGATCGTGATGGTGATCATCTTCCTGTTCCTGGGATCGTTCCGTTCGGTGCTCGTGCCGATCGTCGCGATTCCCGTCTCGCTGATCGGCGGCGTGTTCCTGATGCAGGCCTTCGGGTTCACGATCAACCTGCTGACCCTGCTCGCCATCGTGCTCTCGGTCGGTCTCGTGGTCGACGACGCGATCGTGGTCGTCGAGAACGTGGAGCGACATTTGCGATTGGGACGAACACCGTACGAGGCCGCGATCCTTGGCGCCCGCGAACTGGTGGGGCCGATCATCGCAATGACGGTCACGCTCGCCGCGGTGTACGCCCCGATCGGCCTGCAGGGGGGGCTCACGGGTTCGCTGTTCCGCGAGTTCGCGTTCACGCTCGCCGGCGCGGTCCTGATCTCCGGCATCGTCGCGCTCACGCTCTCGCCGATGATGTCGGCCAAGCTGCTGACCGCCGATATCGAGCACCACTGGCTCCCGGCCCACATCAACGCCGGCTTCGAGAAGCTGCGTGCGACGTATGGCCGCGTGTTGACCGGCGTGCTGGCCGCCCGGCCTGCGGTCTACACCGTGTGGATCGTGCTCACACTGCTGGTTCCTCTGATGTGGATGTTCTCCCCGAAGGAACTCGCGCCCGTTGAAGACCAGGGCGTCATCTTCGGCATCGTCGACGCACCGTCCAACGCCACGCTCGACCAAACCACCAAGTTCACCGCCGCGGCCAACAAGGCCTTCATGAGCGAGCCGGAGACCCAGTTCACCTTCCAGATCACCAATCCGAGCGGCGGCTTCGGCGGCATGGTGCTCAAACCCTGGGACGAGCGCAAACGCACCGTCTTCCAGGTCCTGCCCGACGTCGCGCAAAAGCTGCATGCGATCCCCGGCATCCGAATGTTCCCGGTGACGCCTCCTGCGTTGCCCGGCGGCAGCCAGTTCCCGATCGAGTTCGTCATCGCCTCCACAGCCGACACCAGCCAGGTGCTCGACATCGCCAAGAAGGTGCGCGACGCGGCTCTCGCGAGTCACAAGTTCGCCTACGGTCCCGTGCTCGACGTGAAGATCGACCAGCCGCAATCCGAGATCGTGTTCGACCGCGACAAGGTCGCCGCGATGGGGCTCAACCTCCAGCAGGTCGGCGCGGACATCTCCTCGATGATCGGTGGAAACTACGTCAACCGCTTCAACATCGAAGGCCGCAGCTACAAGGTGATCCCGCAGATCGAACGCGTGGGCCGGCTCAATCCCGAGCAGCTCGAGAATATCTATGTCTCGGGCCCGGGCGGAAAGCTGATCCCGCTCAGCTCGATCGCGACAATCAAGAACACCGTCCAGCCGCGCTCCCTCAACCGCTTCCAGCAGCTCAACGCCGTCACCCTGAGTGGCGTGTACATGGGCTCGCTCGACGATGGTCTGAAGTTCCTGGAAAACCAGGCGCACAAGGTCATGCCGAAGGGCTACGTGATCGATTACACGGGTGAATCGCGCCAGCTGCGCCAGGAGGGCGGAAGCAAGTTCTTCATGACCTTCGGGCTCGCGCTCGCGCTGATCTTCCTGGTGCTCGCCGCCCAGTTCAACAGTTTCCGCGATCCGTTCATCATCCTGCTCGGATCCGTGCCGCTGGCCCTGTTCGGCGCCCTGATCTTCACGTTCATCCGGATGCCCAATCCGAATGTGCCCTTCTTCACGTCGCATTTCTCGACGACGTTGAACATCTACTCCGAGGTGGGCCTGGTCACCCTGGTTGGCCTGATTGCGAAGAACGGCATCCTGATTGTCGAGTTCGCCAACGTGCTCCAGCGCGAGGGCAAGGCGAAGCTCGCCGCCGTTCACGAGGCGGCGATGACCCGCCTCCGTCCCGTGCTAATGACGACGGCGGCGACGATCGCAGGACACTTCCCGCTCACCCTCGTGACGGGTGCCGGCGCAGCCGCCCGTAACTCCATCGGTTTGGTGCTCGTCGGCGGCATGGCAATCGGTACCTTCTTCACGCTGTTCGTCGTGCCTGCCCTCTATATGCTGATCGCCAAAGACCACGAAGCCGACGACCGCCTCCCGGATGTCGCCGAGACAGTGGCCCAGCCGTCAGCCTCCCAGTGACAGAATTCACATCGCTCATAGCCATGAAACTCCGATCCATCATCCGCACGGCGCTGCTGGCGTCCGCCGCGGCCGGCGCCCTGAGCGCCGCGCCTGCGGGCTCCCAGGAGTCCGTGCCTGCATCCCTCGACCTCCAAAGCGCCCTGCGTTTCGCGCTCCAGAACAACTTCGCGATCCGCGAGGCTCGCGAGCGCATCAAGCAGCAGGAGGGCGTCGAGATCGAGGTGCGTGCGCAGGAGATCCCGCAGGTGGCCGCCACCGGCAGCTACAACGGCAACCGCAAGGAGATCTCCCAGTACTTCCCTGCGCGCTCCCAAAGCTGGGCCATCGCGCTGCAGGCACGTGAGAACCTGTACGCGGGCGGCGGGGTCTCCGCATCGATCCGCAGCAACCGTTACCTGCGCGAGGCCGCGGTGCTCGACCTCCAAAGCGTGATCAATCAACAGCTGCTCCAGGTCAGGACCGACTTCTATTCCGTGCTCCTGAACCGCCAGCGCATCATCGTCCAGGAGGAGAACGTGAAGCTCCTCGAGGAGCAGCTCAAGACCGCCCAGAGCCGCTTCCAGGCTGGCGCCGCCTCGAACTTCGAGGTGCTCCAGGCCCAGGTCGCGCTCGCCAACGGTCGCCCGCCGCTGATCCAGGCTCGCAACGACTATCGCATCTCGATCGAGGTGCTCCGGCAGGACCTCGGTCTGGTGACCGACCGCGGCACCGACATGAACCGGATGCCCGACTTCGTGGGCACCTTGTCCGTCGGCCAACCCGTGTCCTACGATCTCAGCGACGCGCTCAACGCCGCCCGCTCGAAGCGCCCCGAGGTGCTCCGCATCGAGAAGCTCGTGGCTTCCGGCCAGCAGAACGTGAAGGTCGCCCGCTCGGGTTATCTCCCGCGTCTCGACGCCGTCGCCGGCTACGATTGGTCGATGGGAAATCCGACCGCCTCATGGAATGACCGCTCCCAGGGCTGGACGATCGGCGTCCAGGGACAGTGGAATATCTTCGACGGACGCGCCACGGCCGGCCGGGTCGCACAGGCCCGCTCCGTGCTGAACCAGACGCGCCTGTCGCTCGACCAAACCACGCTTGCGGTGGAGGTCGACGTGCGCCGTTCCTACTCGTCCCTGCAGGAAGCCTGGGAACTCGTCGAGTCCACCGGCAAGGTCGTCCAGCAGGCCGAGGAAGCCCTTCGCCTCGCGAACGTCCGCTACAGCGCGGGTTCAGCCACCCAGCTCGACGTGCTGACCAGCCAGGTCGCCCTCACTCAGGCCCGGCTCAATCAGCTCAGCGCCTACTACGGATACAACGTCGCCCTCGCCACCCTGCGCACCGCGATGGGTGAGGCCGACACCTACGCTGGCGGCAACTGACAGCGCCCTTGTTCTTTCCCGAGCCTCGTCCTCAAAAGGGACGGGGCTCTTTTTTCCCCGAATCCGGCGTGTTACGATTCGTCGAGAGTGTATTCCCCGAGCATGAGTCGTCTCTGCGGCGGGCACTTCGACCTCCTGAGGAAATCGCCGCGAAATACACGAAGTTTCAAGGGCACCGGCTTTACGTGGCGTGCGCCTATGAGCGCGCCTCGCTCGGTGCCGATACCGCTGGCGCCTTTTCGTGTCTCTTGTGGCCAACCCAACAGTGGTTTGGTTGCGCCTCTGCCGCGCTGTGTTCTTGCGGTTCAGGCTTCGTCGGCGAGGAAGATCCAGCGTTCGACGTCGATCCGGTGTTTCTTCAGGGCCTCGGCGTACTCGGTCTTGCTGACCAGGCTGTCGGGTGAGTTCATCACCATCTGGATCTTCCCGCCGGGCAGGTGCTGCTTCAGCAGCAGGACGCAGGCGTCGTAGTCGCGGCTGTCGTAGTCCACGCCGAGCACGCGGTAGGCCTCATCGGTGCTCGCGGCCCGGTGGGTTTCGGTGAGCATCCGGTCTGTCGCATACGCGCCAAAGCCGGCGCCGCGGCCGTCGTTGTGGAGGAGAAGCACCGCTCCGCTGCCGTAGGTGACGATGTGCTTCATGGTCTGCATGAACTTGTCGCGGTTCTCGACGGTGCGCAGCGGGAAGCGGTTGAACAGGGACTCGCTCTGGATTCGCACCACGGGGATGTCGCTGGCGCAGGGCCGGCCGTGGGTCAGCACGACAAAGTCCTGGTTCGTGACGATGTCGTAGTACACGTGAACGCGGAACCAGTAGGGAGTGCTGAGAAGCTCGCCGATGGGATCCTGGGGATTGGCCTTGCGGAATGCGGCGAGGTGATCGGCGTTGACCCGGACCAGGAAGCGGTTGCCGCGGATGAGCTGGTAGCCTTGGACGAGCGGCTCCGGTCCCGCCATGTGCTGCTCGGCGCCGCGTTGTTTGAACAACTCGTTGAAGGTCTCTTCGCTCAGGAGGATGTCGTCGTCGACCGGTCGGACGGGAAGAAAATAGCTCGCCGCGTAGATGAAGCGCTGGGCGTTGGCGATGGCATGCGGACGGAAGGGGACCACGGGCTCCGGAGGCAGCGCCCGGCGGACGCGGCTGGCGGCGGGGCGGGTGAGGATGTGGCCGGCGGCTGCCTTCGACGTGAGGTAGGCCAGGTTGAAAGGCGACGGTTCAATCTCGAGCGTCTCGGTGCCCGCAATCGCGATCCCGAGGGAGCGAAGCGCCTCGACCTTGTCGGGATTGTTCGTGAGCACCACGAAGGGGGCGTGGATCCCCAGGAGCGTGCAGATGTGGGCGATGTTGTCGTACCGCCGATGGTCTTTTTCGAGGCCCATGGCCGCGTAGGCCTGGAAGGTCGAGACCTGGTCGAGCGAGGCCTGTACGAGCATGCGGTCCCGGGCCTTGCCGACATAGCCCACGCCGCGGCCCTCCTGCATGAGGTAGAACAGGATGCCGCTGCCCGCCTCGGAAATCCGCCTGAGCGCCCCCTCGAGCTGCTGGACGCAGTCGCAATCGCAGCCCCTGAGCGTCTCGCTGGTCACGCACGACGAGTGGACCCGCGTGTAGAGCTTCTCCGCGTGCACGATGTCGCCGTAGGCGAGCGCGATGAGGTAGTGCTTGTCAATGATGTCCTGGAACACGTAGGCGCGGAACGTGCCGAATCGCATCTCGAGCGAGCACTCGGCCAGGAACAGCGTCTGCCCGTGGATGGGCCGATCCGTGATTTCCCGCGGTGCGAGGACGGACCCGCCCGCGTGCTGCATTTCGGCCACCAGCCAGGAGAAATCCGGGCGAGGCATGCTGGAATCGGTCGGCGCGGGCATCGTGGACATGGGAGACGGAGACCCAGAGGATGCCTGCGGCAGGGGCGGGCGCAACGAGCGAATTCCGGGCTCGCCGGGCCCCGGCTCACGCGCGAAACTTTCGGGGCAACCGACCTCATGCGCATCATCGACGCCCACGTGCACCTGTATCCCGACGAGGTGAATCGCGACCCCGTGGGCTGGGGTGTGGCAAACCTGGAGACGCACTGGGTGCAGCTGTGCACGCGCCGCAGGAAGGACGGAAAGGCGGTCCAGGGGTTCCCGAGCGTGGATGAACTACTCCGGTCGATGGACGAGGCGGGCGTGGAGCGCTCCGTTCTCCAGGGCTGGTACTGGCAGTTTCCTGAGAACTGTGCCCGGCAGAACGCCTTTTACGCGCGTTGCGTCGCAGAGCACCCCGATCGGCTCTGCGCGTTCGCGACTCTCCATCCGGGCGCTGGGCGCGACGCCGTGCTGGGCCTCGTTCGCACCGCGCGCGACCACGGATTCTGTGGGCTCGGCGAGCTCAGTCCGCATTCGCAGGGATTTGATACCGAGGACCCTGTTTTCCTCGAGGCGGTTGAGCTCGCGGGCGAGCTGCATCTCCCCGTGAACCTTCACGTCACGGATCCCGAGGGGCGGGCCTATCCCGGGCGCGTGGCCACCCCGCTGCGCGATTTCCTCTGGCTCGCGCACCGCTTCCGGCACACCAACTTCATCCTCGCGCACTGGGGCGGACGGCTGCCCCTCGTAGACGAGGAGGCGGTGGACGCGATGAACCTGTTCTTCGATTCCGCTGCGTCTCCGCTCCTGTACGGACCGGAAATCTGGGAGCGTTTTCTCGAGGTGGTGCCCGCCGAGCGGATCCTGTTCGGCTCGGATTATCCGCTCGATCTGTATCCGAAAACCGGAAACGGGCCCGGGGTGGCGGGGCTTGTCTCCGAGGCCCGGGCGAGTGGAGTCGACCTCGGTGCGCTCTCAGCGACGGCGGCCCGGCTTTTGCGCCTTTGAGGCGCCCGCCGTGAGCGAGAAGGCGCCCAGGAGGCGGTGCCTCGCGAGAACCTCCATGGCGCGCGACTCGGCGCGGCGCATCACGCGCTTCAGGGCGGGCTTCAGGTCGTCGTAACCCGCGAGGTGCAGCCAGCCGTGGACGGCGTAGAGCGTGAGCTCCCTGCTGAAGCCCCGGGGCCCCGCGCATCGCAGCGCGGCGTCCGCCGAAACGCAGATCTCTCCGGCCTGGCCCAGGTCCGGTTCGCCCTCGAAGGTGATCACGTCGGTCTCGCTCGGGTCGTCCAGGAACCGGCCGTGCAGGTCCGCCAGCGCGCGGTCCGTGAGGAACGCCAGCGACAGTTCTCCGGCCGGGCAGCCGCCTCGGAAACGCCCGGCCTCGGCGTCGATCGCGGCGATCGCGGCGCCGATCTTCCGGGCATCGACCTGCAGGCCGGGACGTGCGACATGGATGGAAATGGAGCGGAGCATGGTTATTTCGGATACTCCACGCGGCTGTGGAGCATGTTGAGGAGGGTGAACGAAAAGCTCTCCTTCACCTTGGCAAGTTCCGCGAGCGTGATGGGGGCGCGGTCGAGCTGGTTCGCCTCGATGCGGTCCTGCACGAGCTTGTCGATCAGCTTCTCGAGCTCCTCGGGCGTGAATTGCTTCAGCGAACGAACCGTGGCCTCGACCGTGTCTGCCAATGCGATGATCGCACTTTCCTTGAACGAAGGCGTGGGGCCGTCATAGCGATACGCGCTCTCGTCGACCCCCGATGCCCCTTCGCGCCTGGCCAGGCAGGCCTTCGAATAGAAAAACCGGATGAGCGTGGTGCCGTGGTGCTGCTGGATCACCTCGAGCACCGCCTTGGGAAGGTGGTGCTTACGCGCGAGTTCGATGCCGTCGCTCACGTGGCGCTTGATGATCCGCGCGGACTCCTCCGGCACCGTCGAGTCGTGTGGATTGGCGGTCTCGTTCTGGTTCTCGGAAAAGAAGCCCGGGTTTCGCGTCTTGCCGATGTCGTGGAAGAGGGCGCAGACGCGCGCCAGGAGCGGATTCGCACCGATTGCAGCCGCCGCGTTCTCGGAGAGCTGTGCGACGACAAGCGAATGATGGTAGGTGCCCGGCGTCTCCAGCTGCATCAGGCGGAGCAGCGGATGGTTGTAGTCGGTCAGTTCGAGCAGCGTGATGTCGGTCGTCCGGCGGAACAGCGCCTCCAGGACGGGAAGGAGTCCGACAACCGCGACGCCGGTGATGATGCCGGTCGCGAGTCCCGCCGACATCTCGCGAACCAGGATTGCCATCGGCGTCTGCTGCACGAGGCCGAGCACGAGGGTCGTGCAGCTCACGACCAGACCCCCAGCAACCGATGCCTTCACGACGCTGCTTCGGCGGCGCACGGAGTGGCAGCCTGCGATCGCGACCATCGAGGCCAGGAAGGTGATCACCTGCACGTCGAAGCGGTTGCCATAGATGACCCCGGTGAACAGCGAGATGAACAGGGCCATGAAGATGCCGGATCCCGCATCGATCAGGATCGCGACGATCAGGGGCGCCATGCCCGTCGGTGCGAGGAAGGGCAGCGTGGCCGCCCAGGTCGGGTTGTGGATGAAAAAGTCGGCCGTGAGCAGCGAGTAGGTCAGACGAACGAGCGCCAGGTTGACGATCACGACCAACGCGAGCAGGGCCAGCCGGCCATTGCTTCGCAGCGTATCCGGATCCTCGATTCGGATGTAGATGACGCACGCGGCCACCATCGCGAGCACCATCAGCACGCGTCCGAAGAGCTGCAGGCCTTGATCCAGCATGGCGTCCCCCTGCTGGTGCAGGAAGTCCCGGTGCGCCTGCAGCATCTCGTACTGCTCGGGGGTGATCCGGGTGCCGGCCTTGACGATGGTCTCCCCGCGCTCGACATTGACCGTGATGGGCTTGAGCTGCCGCACCGCCTCGGCCTCGCGTTTCTCGGAGGAGGCCTGGTCGAAGACGAGGTTCGGGGTCAGGCCGTTGCTGAAGAGCCGGAATAGGGACAGCGAGAGCTGGCGGGGCATGCCCTCAGCGGTGAGGTTCACCCGCAGGTAGATCAGTGCCTCCTCGATCGATTGCACGGGGCGTTGGACGATCTCGCCGCCGGGACGCATGATCTGGAAGATCGTCACCGAGCCCGGCTCGCTGTTGTCGGCCGAAAGGGACTGGTCGTGCACGCCCTCGCTGTAGATCTCGTGCAGCACGTCGAGGCAGCGGTTCACCAAGTCCGACCGCGCCGCGGCGTCGCCGTAGTCGTGCAGCGTCTGGACGTCCTCCAGGCTGGCCCGGTAGGGGCCCTTGCGGTTGAAGTCATCGACGATCTCCGCGAGCGCCTGGCGCCGGTTGGCCAGTGAGGGCGCGTTTGCGGGGAATGCGGCGTCGTACTTCTGCAGCGCGACGAGCAGTTCGTTGATGTGCCTTTCGAACTGGTTGAAGGGGGCGAACTCCAGGCGATAGACCGGTGGGAGGCGGTTGCGCAACCGCTCGCGCGCCTCGCGAGTCTGCTCCTTGCTGACGTAGCTGAACGGCTCGTCCGCGTGCACCGTGACCGTTGCGATCTGGCCCGGGAAGGCCGGGAGCTCGGCAGAGTTCACGCCCTCGTAGCTGATCATCACGATCGACGTGACCGTCAGGAAAAAGATCAGGACGCCGACCATCCGGCTGTTGTCGAGGAACTCGATCGAACGGCCGGAAATGCGGATCATTCCCTGGGGTTTCCTCGGCAGGAACAGATCGCGCAGTGTGGAAAGCGGATTCACGTTGGATTACGCCGTCACGCGGACGGGGGTGTCGAGGTGATCGGATTCTTGTAGCGTTCGTAGGCCTCGATGATGCGGAGAACGAGCGGGTGGCGGACGACGTCGGCCCCGCCGAAATAGTGGAAGTCGATGCCCGCGATGTTCGCGAGGATCCGGCTCACCTCGATCAGTCCGCTCTGCTTGGAGCGGGGCAGGTCGATCTGCGTGACGTCTCCCGTGACGACCATGCGTGAGTCGTCGCCCAGGCGGGTGAGGAACATCATCATCTGCTCGGGCGTGGTGTTCTGCGCCTCGTCGAGCACGATGAACGAGTGCGACAGGGTCCGTCCGCGCATGTAGGCCAGGGGCGCGATTTCGATGACGTTCTTTTCCGCGAGTCGGGCGACGTCGTCGGGGTCCAGCATGTCGTGCAGCGCGTCGTAGAGCGGACGGAGGTAGGGGAGGATCTTTTCCCGCAGGTCGCCTGGCAGGAAGCCGAGGGCCTCGCCGGCCTCGACCGCCGGTCGGGTGAGTACGATGCGCTGGACCTCGTTCTTGAGGAGCGCCGAGACGGCGGCGGCCATTGCGAGGTAGGTCTTGCCGGTGCCGGCGGGACCGATGCCGAAGACGATCGGGTTTTTCTGGATCGACTGCAGGTAGAGTTTTTGGCCGAGCGTTTTTGGAACGATGCTCTTTCGGTTGGTCGAGATGACCAGCGGCTCGCCGAACAGCGCGGCGATCTCCTCGGCGCGTCCCCGGGCGAACGTCTCGACAATGCGCTGAAAATCCGGGGAACGCAGCGCCACGCCCTGGTTGCGGGCCTCGTTCAGGTAACCAAACAGGGTCTCTGTCTTGGCGATGGCCTCTGTACTTCCCTCCACCTTGAGCCACTCGTCCCGCGTGACCAGCCGAACATCGAGGGCCCGTTCGACCTGGGCGAGGTTGTCCTCCCGTCCCGCATAGAGCGAATTCAGGTGACGGGCACTCGGGTAAAACAGGGTCTTGGAAGGCATGGGTGGTCGTGCGGGACAGGCGGAGGAACCGGGCTGGCGACTGGCATTACACCGCCGGCGCCGGATGGGTCAGCTCCGCGGGCCGCCCTCCGCCGGCGGACTGACTGCGCCGGCCAATTCTCGCGCCGCTTTGCTCAGCTTCTCCCACGTGGCCTCGAGCGCTTGGGGCAGGACCCTGGTCTCGGACAGAACGGGCATGAAATTGGTGTCGCCGTCCCAACGTGGGACGATGTGCCCATGCAGGTGCGGAATGCTTCCGCCCGACACGGCCTTGCCAAGATTGAAGCCAACATTGAAGCCGTCGGGTTTCAGCACCCGGCCCAGCAGGGCCTTGCCGAAGATGATGGTCTTGAAGAGGTCTGTGCACTCCTCGGGGTTGAGATCCTCGATGTCGACGCACTCCCGGAACGGGATCGCCAGCAGGTGACCCGGATTGTAGGGAAAGCGATTGAGCATGAGGTAGCTCAGGTGCGAGCGGTGCACGATGAGTGCCGCCCGGTCGTCTCCAAGCGCGGGGAGCGACGAAAAGGGTTTGTCCGTCTTGGGTAACTTTGGCGCTTCGATGTAATCCATGCGCCAGTAAGCGTGGAGCTGCTGCATTTCGGTAAGAGCGCAGAAAAAGAAGTCGGCATCCCAAAGTCAAAACTCCTGCTTGGCCGCCTGGAGATCATTTGGGGCGATCCACCCGAAGCTACGGTGCACCCATTTGATGGAATAGCGCTCAAGTGCCTTTGATTGAGTCGATTGCCCCGGGAACAACCGAGTCTCCGAGACACTTGCCACGGTTTGGGCTTAAGGGCCCTTGATCTCTATCCCGAATCGAAAAACAAGGTTGGCTGACCACGGAAAACCCTCTGATCTGGTCGCCAAACCTATGACACTCCTTCCTCAGAATCGTCGCCGCGTGGCGATCACCGGTTTGGGCGCCGTATCTCCCGTTGGAAATTCGGCCGCGGATACCTGGGCCGCTCTCCTCGCGGGACGCAGCGGCATCGGAAAGATCACCCGCTTCGATCCGACCGGCTGCCCGGTGCAGATCGCCGGCGAGGTCAAGGGCTTCGACCCGTCCGCGGCGCTTCCGCATCCGCTCTACCCACGGGGATCGGCGGGAGATCCGGTGACCTGCATCCTGCCGCCGAAGGAGGTCAAGAAATTCGGACGTTTCACGCATCTCGGCCTGGGCGCAGCGCTCGAGGCCTATGCCGATTCAGGGCTCGACGGCCATCGCGCCGCGATAGCGCCGGAGCGCATCGGCGTGAATCTCGGCGTCGGCATGGGCGGCTTGCCGGAAACGCTGGCGATGCACGACACCCTGAAGACAGGCGGTTACCGGCGCATCTCGGCCTTCTATATCCTCCAGACCGCGCCCAACATCCTCGCGGGTCAGCTCGCCATCCTCCTCAATCTAAAGGGCGCCAACTTCAGCGTCGCCTCCGCCTGTGCCACCAGCGGGCACGCTCTGGGCGAGGCGGCACGTTCAATTCAGCGCGGTGAAGCCGACGTCGTGATCGCCGGCGGCGCGGAAGCGGTGGTCACCGACCTCGCCATCGGCGCATTTGCCCAGATGCGCGCCCTGTCGACGCGCAACGAGGAACCGGAAAAGGCGTCGCGGCCCTACGACAAGGATCGCGACGGATTCGTCCTCTCCGAGGGGGCCGTCGTGTTCGTGCTCGAGGAGCTGGAACACGCGAAGAAACGCGGCGCCCGCATTTACGCAGAGTTGTCGGGCTACGGCGCCACCGCCGACGCCCACCACATTTCGATGCTCGCACCCGAAGCCGAGGGGTCCCAGCGCGCGATGCGCCTGGCGCTCGGCGACGCGGGGATCAGCGCGTCCCAGGTGGGATACGTCTCCGCCCATGCCACGTCCACGCCCGGCGGCGATGGCGAAGAAGCGGGCGCGATCGCCGCAGTGTTCGCCGACGTGAAAAATTCTCTGCACGTCAGCGGCGTGAAATCGATGACCGGCCACCTCCTCGGTGCGGCGGGCGCCATGGGAGCCTTTGCTGCGGTCCGGTCGATCCACGATGGACTCATCCCCCCCACGATCAACCTCGACGAGATCGATCCGGAGTGCGCCGCGCTCGGGCTGAATTTCACTCCGAACAAGGCGGTGACCAAACGCGTGGACTACGCGCTGGCCAACAGCTTTGGCTTTGGAGGCACCAACGCCTCGCTGGTTTTCGGCCGACTCTGAAGTCCGGCCACTTCGTTGCTGCGAGGCGCGCGTCCGGTCCGTTAATCGGAATCCGGACCGCGCGCAGTCGCAGTCGGGGCGATTACTGCGAGAAGCGGATCGGGATCGTCACCGTGCAGGGGACGCCTGAACCACCGCGCATCGCGGGCTTGAAGTGCCACTTGGCCTTCACGCAGTCGACGGCGCTCTGCTCGAAGCGGGCATCCGTGGACTTCACCGCCTGGACGTGGGTCACGTTCCCCTGGCCGTCGATCGACACGCGGAGGATGACAATCCCCTCGACGTGTTTCGCGGCGAGGTCGGCCGGATAGGCGGGCATCGCCGTGCGATCCGGCGAAGGCAGTTGGTCGAAGCCCTGTGCGGCGCGGGTCGCCGGCAGCGTGGCGCAGGCGAGCAGGGCAGCCAGGAGGAACGAACTGAAGCGATTCATGGGGCGGTCAGGCTGCAGGCCGCGGGCAGGCAGCGCAAGACTGCCTGTTTCAGTTACATTAGGGTAAATCCCCTGTATCCGTCCCGCCAGGATGCCAGGATCAGCTTCCTGGGGCCCATTTGAACACGGTCGTGCTGGTCGGTGGGAGCGTGACCACCACCGAGTAGGGCATCCCGTCGCTGGGGACCTCCTGCGCCATGCGCCCGCCCTCGTTTCCGAGTCCGGAGCCGCCGTAGTATTGGGAATTCGTGTTGATGAGCTCGCGCCAGAATCCGAGGCGAGGCACTCCGACCCGATAGCCTTCCCGAGCGACTGGCGTGTAGTTGCCCACCACCGCCAGGAAGCCCGACTCGGACGCGTCCGTGCGCAGGTAGGAAATCACGCTTCGGTCGCCGTCGTTGCCGTTGATCCAGCGGAAACCCCGCGAATCGAGGTCGTGACTCCCGAGCAGCGGCTCCTCCCGGTACAGGCGATTGAGGTCGCGCACGAGCTGGCGGATGCCCTGATGATCCAGGTACTGGAGCAGGTGCCAATCGAGGCTTCCCGCGTAGTTCCATTCGGCGCTCTGTCCGAATTCGCCGCCCATGAAGAGCAGCTTCTTGCCGGGCCATGCCCACATGTGGCCGAACAGGGCGCGCAGGTTGGCCGCCTTGTCGGGAATGTGCCACGCACCCATCTTGAGGAGGAGCGACGCCTTCCCGTGGACCACCTCGTCGTGCGAGAGGGCCGTGATGAAGTTTTCCGAAAACTGGTAAAGCGCGCCGAACGTGAGGTCGTTGTGGTGCCACTTGCGGTGGATCGGATCCTTCGAGAAATAGCGGAGGTTGTCGTGCATCCACCCCATGTTCCACTTGAAGTCGAAGCCCAGGCCGCCCTGCGAGGTGGGCTTGGTCACGCCGGCGAACGCAGTCGACTCCTCGGCAACCATGAGCGCACCGGGATAGTACTTGTGCACGAGGTCGTTCGTCTGCTTCAGGAACTCGATCGCCTCAAGATTCTCGCGGCCGCCGAACTTGTTCGGGATCCACTCGCCGTCCTTGCGCGAGTAGTCGAGGTACAGCATGGATGCCACGGCATCCACGCGCAGTCCGTCGATGTGGTAGCGTTCGAACCAGGCAAGCGCGCTCGCCACTAGGAAGCAGCGCACTTCGTTGCGGCCGTAGTTGAAGATCAGGGTGCCCCAGTCCTGGTGCGCTCCCTGGCGTGGATCGGCATGCTCGAACAGGTGTGTCCCGTCGAATTCCGCCAGCGCGAAGCTGTCTCTCGGGAAGTGCGCTGGCACCCAATCGACGATGATGCCGACGCCGTTTCGGTGCAGGTGATCGACGAAGAACGCGAAGTCGGCCGGCGAACCGTAGCGATGGGTCGGGGCGAAGAATCCGGTCACCTGATACCCCCACGAGCCGCCAAACGGGTGCTCCGACACGGGCAGCACCTCGACGTGGGTGAATCCCATCTCGAGCACGTACTCGGTCAGCACGGGCGCGAGCTCCCGGTAGGTCATGGGGCGGTTCGCGTCCTCGAGTTTCCGGCGCCAGGAGCCCAGGTGGACCTCGTAGATCGAGACGGGCCGGTCCGGGTTGCCCGAAGCGCGTTCACGGTCCGCTAGCCAGCCGGCGTCGCCCCAGGTGAACTGTTCGGCGGCGTAGACGATCGACGCGTTGTTCGGCGGCGCCTCGAAATAGGTGCCAAACGGATCGGTCTTCATGAGCAGGTTGCCGCGACGGTCCCGGATCTCGTACTTGTACAGTTCGCCCTGCGCGAGGCCGGGTATGAACAGTTCCCATACGCCCGATGCACCGAGCGGCCGCATCGGATGGTAGCGGCCGTCCCACTGGTTGAAATTGCCCACGACCGAGACTCTGTCCGCGTTCGGCGCCCACACGGCGAAGGCGACGCCCCGGGCCTCGCCGAGCTGCCGCGGATGCGCGCCGAGCTTCGTGTAGAGGCGGTGCTCATTACCCTCGTTGAAGAGATAGAGGTCCTGGTCCCCGAGCGTCGGAAGGAAGCAGTATGGATCGAAAAACTGCCGGTATTCGCCGTTCACCTGGCGCACCTTGAGCATGTAGCCGAACACCTCGGTGCGCCGAGTGATGAACACCTCGAAGAAGCCGTCCGGGGAGACCTGCTTCATGTTCCACGAGCGACCCGTGGCCGTCTCGATCACTTCGCAGGCCGCGGCGTCCCTGAGAAATGCCCGCACCACCAGTCCGTTCGACTTGCCGCGCGTCGCCGCGTGCATGCCGAGCCATTGATGGGGATGAGAGTGGGTGGCGGTCAGGAATTTCGACAGCTCGTTCTGGGGAATCAGCATAGGCGCGAAGGGCTTGCAGGACCCTGACGACGGCGCCCGGTCGCGTCTAGCTTTTTGGAGTCGCGGGCCGCGTGATCTCGCAGGCTGCGCTCACTGCCCGACCGGGCGCGTCAAAAGGGACGTGTTCAGCCCGGGCAGGCGCTCGCTGAATTCCTCGCCCTCGGCCGCCTGTCGGAGCGCGCGCTGCACCATGCCCATCTTCGCGTCGAGATTGTCGATCATCGAAACAAAAACCGCCTCGGGTGTTGCGGCCCACGCGGCCGCCCCCCATTCGGGCTCTCCCTGGTGGCTCAGGATGATGTGCTCCAGGCGCTCGAGTCGGTCTGCGTCGAGTTTGGAGCGGAGGCCCGCCTTGCGGACGAGCTGGTAGCCCAGCACGACGTGGCCCTGCAGAATGCCTTTTCGGCTGCGGCGCGTGCTCAGCGAACCCTCGTATTCGATCACCTTGCCGGTGTCGTGGAGCAATACTCCGGCCATCGCCAGACTCGCGTCCACCTCGGGGTAGAGCGGAAGCAGTGCCTTGCAGACCCGCGCCATGTGGACCGTGTGCTCGAGGAGCCCGTGCCGATAAGCGTGGTGCATCGAGATCGCCGCCGCACCGGTGCGAAAGGTCTCGCCAATCTCGTCGAACACCGCCCGCGCCGTCATCCTGAGTTCGTCGTGCGCGATCATTTCGACGTGCTTCTGCAGGTCGGCCCAAAGTTCGCCGGCATCCTCGGGAGCCACCTCGACGAGAGACTCCATGAGTGAGCCGTCGGCGGCGAGCTCATCGTCACCGAGGACCTTGCCGGCCGTCAGGCGCGGTGAAAATCGTCCCTGATACGAGTCGGATTTTCCCTCGATCCTGATCGCCGAGCCTTCACCGGCCGCCTTGAAGGCCTCGAATGCCGGGTTGTCCGAAAACACCGTGCACGAAAATGTCCCGCCTCGGTCTCCAAGCTCGACGCTCAGGAAAGGGTTCCCGTTGCTGGCGGTCTTGGTCGTGATCCGCTTGATGATCAGGACGGCCGAGAACGGCTTTCCTGGCGAGGATTCGAGACCTTTCAATTCGCGGACGTTGAGGCGGGCGGGGGTGTCGGGCATGGGGCGAAGGGAAAAGGGTCAGGCGTAGGACTTCACCAGTTTGGTGAACGAGCGAAAAGCCGGGTGAGCCGCGTCGCCCATCATCGAGTAGAACACCGTCTCGCTGGGCAGCACGTTCACGCCGGCCCGTTGGAGCGCATCGATGGCGACCGCCGCATCATCCGCCCTGCGCGCACCGAGGCAATCGCTCAGCAGCGTCACCGGAATATCCGAACGCAGTGCATCGATGGCCGTCTGGTAAATGCAGACCGGCGTCTCGAGTCCGCAGATCAACAGGTGATCCGCGTGCTGCCCCTGAAGGAGCGCGTCGCGGATGCCATGGTCCGCCAGCGCGGAAAATGTCGTCTTGGCCAGTTGCAGCGGTCGATTCGCCAGCGCGAGCAGCGCCGGTTCGGTGGAGCCGAGCTTCTGGGGGACCTGCTCCGTGAACGCCACCGGCAGCCCAAGGGCCTGGGCGGCTTCGATCGCAAACGAGCACCGTTTCACGAGCCGCGCCCGGTCGGGCATCACGTCCAGGAAGGTCGGCTGGAGATCGATGCAGAGCAGGAGGGGACCAGGAGTCGTGACGTCAGTCATGTCCCGGCGAGCCTAGAACGCGGCCATTCAAGATTGCGAAACCAAATCCGGTCGGGGCGCCCTCAGGCCTTGTAGTACGTCGTGCGGGCATCGACCTGGATGATCGCCTTGTCGGGAAGCACGTAGGCCGTGAGCTTGCCGCCGGACACGCAACCGGTGTCGATGCCCAGTGCCCAGGGGCTCTGATAGACCAGCGGGCGGGGCGTGTGCCCATAGACCACAAACGGGGGGCCAGCCCAGCGCTCGACCCAGGGCGACCCGTCCGGACAATCGGCGCGTTTTCGCGGACGCCCCTGGCGGTCGATTACCTGTATCCGTGTGACGATGTCTTCGCCCTGTTCGGACCAGGGGCGGCTCGGAAGGAATCCACCGTGCACATACACGGTCTGCAGCGCGGGCTCGTGGTGGGTGATCGGCATCTGCTCGATGAAATCCCAATCCACCGCACGAAGCGCGGAGAGGGTGGGGTAGTCCTCCTTTTTCAGCACCGACAGATCGCGCGTATGCCGATATTTCCGAAGCCGGTGCTCATGATTCCCCAGGATTGCGATAGCACCGGCGCGGCGGGCAATGTCCAATACCCGCAGCGAATCCGGCCCCCGGTTCACCAGGTCGCCGAGCAGGATGAGCCGGTCGCACGACGACACCACGAGCTTGTCGAGCAGATCCTCGAATTCGTCGGCGCAGCCGTGGATGTCTCCAATGGCGATGATCCGGTTGGACATGGGAAAGTTGCGGAGAAATGGCTAGCACGCCGCGCGCCGACAAGTAAACAAGTATGCATGGATCTGAATCTTCAGCCGCTCGCGACCGCCTGCCATGTCACCGGTGAGCCCTTTGCCGACGGCGTGCGCGTCGCGAGCTTCCTGGTGTCGACGCCGGGTTCCGCGGACATCGCCAGGTTCGACCTGCTCGAGAGCGCAGCATCTCAATTTCAGGCTCCAGGACCTGTCATCTGCCGGTGGGTGCAACCCTTCAAACCCCGCAAAGCCGGCGAGAACGCGGATCGGACGCTCAAGCTCACCGCCGAATCCCTGTTTCTTACGCTTGCGGATCCGACGACCGAACCGACCGAGGAGTCCACGCGGCTTCTGCAGTTCCTCGCTCTGATGCTGGAGCGAAAGAAGATCCTCCGCCCGAAGGGGCTCACGGCCGACGGTGCACGCCAGCGGTTGGAGCACGCGCGTTCGAAACAGATGTTCGAAATTCCCGCCGCTGAGCTGTCGCCTGAGTTCTTTGTGCAGGTGCAGGAACAGTTGAGTGTCCTGGTCGGCCCGAAGAAGAGCGCGGAACCGCGTCCAACGGAAGCGCCGCCAGAGGCCCCGGCGGAATCCTCGCCTGCGCCCCAGGCGTAGATTTTTGCGACTTTCGGCACGGACGCGGGTTTTCTGGGGAACCACCCGTCCTATGAAAACATTCCTTCTGATCGTCTTTGCCGCAGCCTTCACCTTGGTTGTGATCAGGCTCTTCCCGATCGTGCTGGCGTCTGCTGGCTTGGGCGCGGCTGTTCTGCTCGCGCTGCTTGGATTTGCATGTCTGGTCATGCTGCCCGTCGCCGCCGGTGCGCTCGGCGCGGTGGCCGCGCTCGTGACCGTGCTGGTCCTCGCCGTTGCGGCCCTGTCGCCGATCTGGATTCCGATCCTGGCGGTGATCGGTCTGATTTCCCTGATTCGCCGGCGCTCCAAGACGGTCTGAGACCGCGGATCTCGCCCGCAGGCTGGGCCGGTGGCATTGCGCCGGCCTTGACAAGGCGGGGGCGTCCCTGCTGTGTTTGCCGTTTTACATGAGCATCCTGATCTCGATTTTCACCTTCGCCCTGATCGCCATTTCCGTGCTCTTGGTCCTGGTTGTTCTCGCGCAGAAGACCAAGGACGGTGGAATGGGCGCCGCGCTGGGCGGCGGCATGACGGAGTCGACCTTCGGCGCCGACACGGGCAACGTGCTCACCAAGACGACGATCCGTCTCACGATCGCGTTCTTCGTCATCTGCCTCGCGTTGTATGTCGGCGAGATTCAGGTTCGCAAGCATGCCGCAATGAGTGGCGCCGGCGCGCTGCCGACCCTCTCGGTCCCCGCGGCTCCGAAGACCCCGGCCCCGGCATCCAATTCCAGTCCCTCGCTCGCTGTCCCGACGGCCCCCGTCAAGGCGCCCGCCGACGCAAAGAAGCCGTAACCCGGGCGGTCACGATGTCCGCATCGCTCCGTACGCCTGCCGCATGCCTGTGGCGGGCGTTTTTTTTGGCCGCGTGCGTGCTATCAGGTCCTCTGGTGGTTCGCGCCCAGCCCGCCAAGAACTACAGGCCGATGCCCAACTACGTGCAGCTCGGCAAGCCGGACCAGGCCGAGGGCCGCCGCCTCATGTCGGATTTCCGGCACCTGGGAATCTCGGGCGATTATTACCTGGAATTCCGCCTTCGGATGATGCCCCACCGGGGGCAGGAGTCCGTATTTACCGGACGCCTCTGGGGTGGCCGAAGGCCCGAGGGGGCATACACGCGCCTGGAGCTGTCGGGACCCGACGGATCCCAAGTTCGACTGCTGATTCTGAACGGCCCGAATCCTCAGATCTGGCGCTGGCGCCCCGGTCTGCTCGAGCCCGAGCACCTTGGCCTGCGCGACCTGTTTCAGGCCATTCCGGGCACGGTCCTGACCCCGTTCGACCTGCAGATGCCGTATTTGTATTGGAATGACTATACATTCGAGGGACTGGCCAAGGTTCGCGGCCGCCCGGCGTACAATTTTCTCATGTATCCACCGCCCGACGTCGAGAAGGCCGACCCGGCCCTGCGTGGCGTGAGGGTGAGCATCGATTCCGAATACAAGGCGATGGTCGAGTCTACCCTGATCGGCGCCGACGATGCGCCGCTGAAGCGGCTGTCGCTTCAGGAGCTCAAGAAGGTGCAGGGACAGTGGATCGTCCAGATGGTCGAGGTGCGCGACGAGGCCACCCGATCGAAGACGCGTTTCTCGGTTACCGGCGCGGCGCTCGGCCAATCCTTCGCGGATGGGCTGTTCTCGCCCGGGGCCCTCGCGCGGGACATCGCGCCGCCGTCCGGAGGCGCCGTCGACCGATTCTGAGAGTGCCCGTGAACGGTGAGTCAAACCCGCGGCCCCGCGTGGTCGTCTTCGATTTGGACGGCACGCTGTTCGACAGCCTGCCCGGAGTGCTCCGGGCGATCCGTCACGCGCTCGAGCCGTTTGAAAGCCGGCCGTTGACGATGGACATATTCCCAAACCTGGGCGGCCCGCCCGAACGGTTCTTCCCGGGGCTGCTCCGCGACCCCAGTAACGCGCCCGCCGCGCTTGCCAGGCTCTCCGCATTTGTGGCCGAGAACGGCTGGGATGCCTCGCCGTATCCGGGCGCGATCGGTCTTCTCAAAGACCTCGTTCGCGCCGGCTTCCGGACGGCGGTGTGGACCGGTCGCGATCGCGCCTCGACGCTCGAACTCGTGCAACGGCACGCCCTTGGATCCCTCATCGGAACGGAGGTCTGCGGGGATGACTTGGCGTCCCACAAGCCCGACCCCGAGGGCATGGCTGTGCTGCTTCGCAGGTTTGACGCGCACCCGGGGGAGGCCTTGTTCGTTGGCGACTCGGATGTCGACGTGCGCTCCGGCGAGGCGGCGGGTGTAAGGATGATCTTGATACGCGCCGGACGCACCCTTGGGGAGACTGTCGCCGGGAAGGCCTGGCGCGTCGCGGACACCCACGCGGACGCCTATGCGCTCGTCAGGTCGTGGGCCGGTATTGCGCCCTGACGCTCAGAGCACCCGGCCGCTTTGGTCGTCAAACAGGTGCGCGGATGCCAGGTCGAACGCCAAAGGCACCCGCGTGCCGGCGGCCAGCCTTTCACCGGCCCGTACCCGGGCGACAAACGGCGTGGCTCCCGTCGTCAGGTGGAGGAAGGTCTCCGCCCCTGTGGGCTCCGCCAGATCCAGCACCGCTGAATAGCCCTGGGATGCTCCGGATGCTTCGTGGATATCCTCGGGTCGGATACCCAGGACCATGTCGCGATCCATGCTGTCGGCCGCGCGTTCCGCCAGCTCCCGCGGCAGCGGCAGGACGAGGCGGGCGCCCGCGTTTTTCTCCTCGAAGCAAAGGCCCCCGCCCGAGGCGGTGATTTTCCCTCGGAAGAGGTTCATCGGGGGACTCCCGATGAACCCGGCGACAAAAAGGTCTGCGGGTTTGCGATAGAGGTCGAGTGGCGCTGCGACCTGCCTGATCTCGCCGTCGCTCATCACGCAGATGCGGTCGCCCATCGTCATTGCCTCGGTCTGGTCGTGGGTCACGTAGATCATCGTGGCGCCGATTTTCGCGTGGAGCCGGGAAATCTCGGTCCGCATGGATACGCGCATCTTCGCGTCCAAGTTCGAGAGTGGTTCATCGAAGAGGAACACCTTCGGCTTTCTCACGATCGCGCGCCCGACCGCGACCCGCTGGCGCTGGCCGCCGGACAATTCCTTCGGACGACGCTGGAGCAGGGATTCAAGCCCGAGCAGCGACGAGGCCTCGCGAACCCTGGCGTCAATCTCCGCGCGTGGTAATCCGCGCAGCTTGAGCCCGAACGCCATGTTTTCGAAAGCAGTCATGTGTGGATACAGCGCGTAGTTCTGGAATACCATCGCGATATCCCTGTCCTTCGGCGGGACGGCGTTCACCACCCGTCCGTCGATGGACACGGTGCCGCCGCTGATTTCCTCCAGGCCGGCGATCATTCGCAGGGTGGTGGTCTTGCCGCAACCGGAGGGGCCGACAAGGATCATGAACTCGCCCGAACCGATCTCGAGTTCGATGCCCTTCACGGCCCTCACGCCTGGGCCGCCCTTTTGTGGATACAACTTGGTCAGGTGCTGAAGGACGACGTTTGCCATCTATGGGGATCTTGGTTTGGCGGATACAGGCCGATGAGAACCGGCCACTCGAAAAAATGGCGAGTCAATCCCGTTTCGGCGAAGAATTTCGTTGCGCAGGTGGGCCATGAAATGCCAGAACGGATGCGTACCCCGTAAGTCCAGCCCCCATCAACACAACCTAGGCTTTTGTTGCACCATGGCCTCGAAATCCGCAAGTACCCCAGCACCCCTTACGTTTGATCTGGATCAACCGATGGTTGACAAGATCGAGCATTGCCGCGAGGCCCTCGGCCTCGGCTCCACCTCCGAGGTGGTCCGACTCGCGATCTCCAAGTTCAACTTCGATCGTTTCAAGCCCGCCGAAAAGCCGCATAGGCAGATCTCGGTCCGCCTGACGAGTGACATGCGCACGATGCTCAAGCGTCAGGCGCGCACCAAGGACTCGAGCATCGGCGAACTGCTCCGCGTTGCCATCGACGCGCTCGCCGAGAATTCGAACAACGGCAAGAAAAAGGCCGGCAAAAAAGGCAAACGCTGAGTCCGGCCCCTCGTCGCTTTTCTTCCCTTCTGCGCCGTCGGCCCCTCGGGCCGGCGGCGTTTTTCTTTATTAGGACCACGGCTTGCCTTTCACTCGTGCACTTATTTCAGTCACCCTCTGATTTCCTATGACCACCTCTCCATTGCCGCTCTCGACCTGGGCTCGCAACGTATCGCCCTCTCCAACTCTTTCGATCGACGCCAAGGCGAAGGCCATGATGGCGGCGGGCGAGGACGTTTGCGGCTTCGCCGCAGGGGAACCCGACTTTGACACCCCAGACCACATCAAGGAGGCCTGCATTGCGGCGCTCCGCGCGGGCAAGACAAAGTACGCTCCCACGCCGGGCATCGAGCCCCTCCGCCAGGCGATCGCGGAAAAGTATGCCGCGGACTACGGCCTGAAGGTCGCCCCCAACCAGGTGGTCGTCAGCCCCGGCGGCAAGTTTTCCTGTTATCTCGCGATCCTCGCCACCTGTTCGCCCGGCGACGAGGTCATCATCCCCGCGCCCTTTTGGGTCAGCTATCCCGAGATGGTCAAGCTCGCCGGAGCCACTCCCAGGTTTGTGCTGGCGGATGACACCACCGGATTCCGCATGACTGCCGCGCAGCTCGAAGCGGCCATCACCCCGAAGACCCGGATGTTGATCCTCAACTCGCCTTCGAATCCGACCGGCGCGGTTTACACGCGCTCCGAACTCGAGGCGATCACCGGCGTGGCGGTGAAGCACAACCTCGTGATCATGTCGGATGAGATCTACGAGCATCTGACCTACGATGGCGTTCGCCACGTCGCTCCGGCGACGCTTAGCCCCGAAGTCGAATCCCGCACCATCATCGTCTCGGGCTTCTCGAAGCCCTATTCGATGACCGGATGGCGCCTGGGCACGATGGTCGCGCCGGCGCACGTCGCCAAGGCGGTAGGGGAGCTCCAGAGCCAGATGTCGTCCAATGCGACGACCTTCGCCCAATTCGGAGCGCTCGCCGCCCTGAAGGAAAAGGAGAAGACCCACGCTGCGCTGAGCGCGATGTTGGTCGCATTCGACCGCCGTCGACGGTTCCTGCACGCTGAGCTCAACAAGATCCCGGGCGTCGAGTGCCTGCTCGCCCAGGGTGCTTTCTATCTCTTCCCGAAGATCTCGAAGTTCGGCCTCTCCTCCCAGGACTTCTGCGCCCGCCTGCTCGAGCAGGAAAAGGTGGCCGCAGTCCCCGGCAGCGCCTTTGGCGCCGAAGGCTTCATGCGCATCAGCTATGCGACCAGCGACGAGATTCTCGCCAAGGGCGTCGCCCGGCTCGCGAAGTTCTGCAAGGCGCTCTAATCGCTCAATCCCTTCTCAACATGGCCTACCAATCCGTCACACCACCGGCCGGCGGCAAGATCACGATCGCCAACGGCAAGCTGAATGTACCGAACAACCCGGTTGTTCCCTTTATTCGAGGAGACGGCACCGGTCCCGATATCTGGGCGTCTTCCGTGCGCGTGTTCGATGCCGCGGTCGCCAAGGCCTACGGCGGCCAGCGCAAGATTTCCTGGTTCGAGGTGTTCGCCGGCGAGGAGAGTTTCAAACGGTTCAACAACTGGCTCCCCGATGACACGATCGAGGCCTTCAAGGAGTACCTCGTTGGCATCAAGGGCCCCCTGACCACCCCGGTCGGCGGCGGCATTCGTTCCCTGAACGTCGCTCTCCGGCAGATGCTCGATCTCTATGTCTGCCTCCGCCCTGTGCAGTGGTTCTCGGGCGTTCCTTCCCCCGTGAAGAAGCCCGAGCTCGTCGACATGGTGATCTTCCGCGAAAACACCGAAGACATCTATGCCGGCATCGACTTCCAGGCGGGCGGCGAGCAGGCGCTCAAGGTCGTCGAGTTCCTAAAGGCGAACTACCCGAAGGATTTCAAGAAGATCCGCTTTGGTGAGACCCCTGAGCTCGTGGGCATTGGCATCAAGCCCGTGTCGAAGACGGGCACGCAGCGCCTCGTCCGCGCCGCGATCGAGTACGCCATCGCCCAGAAGCGCAAGTCGGTGACCATTGTCCACAAGGGCAATATCATGAAGTACACCGAGGGCGCGTTCCGCGATTGGGGTTACGAGCTCGCCAAGTCGGAATTCGGCGCGGTGGAGGTCGACGGCGGCCCGTGGTGCAAGATCCCCGAGGGCAAGCCCGGCGCCGGCCTCGTGATCAAGGACGCCATCGCCGACATCACCCTTCAACAGGTGCTGACCCGTCCGACGGATTTCGACGTGATCGCCACGCTCAATCTGAATGGCGACTACCTCTCCGACGCACTCGCCGCTCAGGTCGGCGGCATCGGCATCGCGCCCGGTGGCAACATCAATTACGTGACGGGACACGCGATTTTCGAGGCGACCCACGGCACCGCGCCGAAGTACGCCAACAAGGACGTCGTGAACCCGGGATCCGTGGTGCTCTCCGGCGAGATGATGTTCCGCTACCTCGGCTGGAACGAGGCGGCCGACCTCATCGTCAAGGGCCTGAACGGCGCCATCGGGTCGAAAAAGGTCACCTACGATTTCGCCCGCCTCATGGAAGGCGCCTCCGAGATCAAATGCTCCGCGTTCGGCGATAATATCATCGCCCACATGTGAGCTGACAGGCCAGACCTTCCGCATTTCAAGGCGCTCTCCCGCAGGGCGCCTTTTTTTGTGTTTCGGGTCGTGATAATTTGTCTGCAAGACATTAATCTGTAATTGGTTGGGTTGTAGCTCCTGGGATTGTTTTTATGCGCCCGAGGCGATTCGAGGCTTGCTTCGATGTGAGTCGCCCGGGAGTCTGGAAATCCGGCCGTGGATGAACCCATTTCGCGACCCGCTACCCGGCGCGTTGTGTGCCCGGGGAGGGGGCGAGGTGACAGCAGATCGCTGGAAGTCCGCTCGAGTGCCGTTTCTCCAATTCTGCGATGTCCACGCTTTCCCAGTCCAAGTCGAACTCCCGCACCGCCACTCTGGAAGCTCAGGAGGCGACGCCCGCGGCCGCCGGCTTCCGCATGCCGGCGGAATGGGAGCGCCAGCGCGCAATCTGGCTGTCCTGGCCGGTCCGCGAGAAGACCTGGCCGGGACATTTCGATCTGATTCCCGCAAAGTTCGCGGAAATCGTGGCGACCATCAGCCGGTTTGAGGATGTCCACATCAACGTGGCCCAGTCGCTTCAACCGACCGCCCGGCGTCTCATCGAAGTGGCGCGGGCCGACCTCGCCCGGGTGACCTTGCACGACCATCCCACGGACGACACCTGGTGCCGCGATCATGGACCGATTTTCGTGCGCAACGACGCCACGGGGGAGGTCGCCATCACCGATTGGGACTTCAACGCCTGGGGCGGCAAGTTCAGTCCCTGCGAAAATGACAATGCGATTCCTTCGCGCGTGGCGAAGGCTCTGAATCTGCGTCGATTCACGCCAGGCATGATCCTCGAGGGCGGTTCGATCGAGGTGAATGGCCGGGGGATGCTGCTGACCACGGAGATTTGCCTCCTCAACCCCAACCGGAATCCGCATCTCGACCGCACCCAGATTGAGGCGAGGCTGCGCGAGTATCTTGGGGTGATGCACATCTATTGGCTCGGTAAGGGCATCGAGGGCGACGACACGGACGGTCATGTCGACGATTTGAGCCGATTCTACTCGCCAGAGGGCATCGTGACCGCGGTTGAGAAGGTCGAAAGCGACGTCAATTACGCGGCGCTCCGGGAAAACCTCGAGCGCTTGCGTGCCCTGCGGACGCCCGCCGGCGGCCGGTTTTCGATCGTCGAGCTTCCTATGCCGGAGCCCTGTGTCACCGACGGACAGAGACTCCCGGCCAGCTACGCGAATTTCCTCATTCTGAACGAAGCGGTGCTCGTCCCGGTCTTCCGCCAGCCGCGGCGGGACGCCGAGGCACTGGATCTTCTGCGCGGTTGTTTTCCGGGGCGGGAAATCGTGCCGATCGACTGCCGGGAGTGGGTGATCGGCCGCGGCACGCTACACTGCATCTCCCAGCAGCAGCCCGCCTGAACGGACTGCTGCATCGGGTTTCCGCTCAGACGTCGCGGAGCGCTTCCACGCTCTTGCGGTTACAAACCAGCGCGAGCACATGCACGAGTTTCTTCAGCGACTCGCGGGACGGGTCTCCCAGCAGGGCGACCTGAATCCAGTTCTGGTCGCGCAAATACGAACTGGCGTAGCTCAACCAAAAACCGCGGGCGCGAAGCTCTTCGCCCAGCGAGACTGCCGCACCGGGCTCCTCGAGCCGGATGCTCACGATCGCCGGACAGGCATGGTCTTCCAGGGCTACGAGGTCGAATCCCATCGTCCGCAGCGATTGGCGGAGCCAGAGACCGTTGGACTGGATGCGGGCCTGGCGCTCGGGCGTCGCGAGTTCGATCGCTTTGGCAAGCGCGGCCACGAGGTTCGAGGAGTGTGTGAACGGAACGCTGTCGTGCGCGGCCCATTCGCCCAGGTCGATGTAGGAAGGGAGGACCTGTGGCTGGGGTGCCGGACGGTAATCGTGGAAAACCATTGCGAGGCCGGGAAATGACCCCAGGCCCTTTCCACTGGTTGCCGTGGCAAGATGCACGCCGGACAGGTCGAGCGGTAGCGCGCCGATCGTGCTGATGCAGTCCAGGCAGAGGTGAAGGCCGAGGCGGTGACAGATGGCCTTCAGCTGGGGCATCGGATTGAGCACGCCCGTCGAGGTTTCGTGGTGAACGCACCAGATCCATCCACCTCGCGGCAGGCGGGAAGCCGCATTCTCAATCTGCCCTGGAGTCATCGGCTCGCCCCAGCTCAGCCTGAGCCAGTCGAAGCGAAGGCGCGCGCGCCGTGCCTCCTTGGCGAGACGCTCGCCGAACTCGCCGTTCGAAATGACCAATCCGGTCGTCTCCATCAGGCCAAGCTGCGCGGCCACCACGGCATTCGCGAGCGAGCCGGAGCCGACCAAGACCTGCACGTCGCGAGCCTGGGTCATCAGGCAGAGATTGCGGCGTATGCTCGCGATGCGCGTCAGGAAGTCCTGGCCCCGATGCGAGTCGGCGGGAGTGGCGAGCGCATCGCGGACTTCCGGTGCCATGCAAACCGGGCCGGGGAGGAAGTTTTGGACCTCCTGACGGGCTCCGAACGCCTCGATCGCGGGTCTCAGCACGGGACTCTTTTTCATCGTGCGCCCGAACGCCTCGAGCGTCAGGTACATCGGCTGGTACGGCGCGTCGGGCGTGCCCACGAGAGGACCGAACGGCACGAATCCGATATGGCGATACAGCCTCAGCTGACGGGTTGTCCCGGAGATCAAGGCAATGTCGAAGCCCTCGGAGATGCAGTAGCGGACAGCCTGCTCGAAGAGCTCCGTGAATACGGGGGACTTTCTGTAATCGGGTGCCACGGCCAGGAGGCGCACTTCGATCGGCACGCGGCCGGAGGGAAGGTGCCGGTCAAGTTCGGGAACCTTTGAGTCGAGCGAAAAGGGGCGGTTCCGGCGAAGCGCCATCATCCCCGCCAGCGTCTGGCCATCGAGGGCGATGAGGTAGGTGTTTTCGGCGTGGAAGCGGTCGACCAGTCGGCCCTCCAGATTCGGCGCGTGCTGGGGGATCTCCTCGACGAACGTGGCGTAGTTGAGGCGATGGACGAGCTCGATTTCCCAGTCTTCCGAGGCGATTTTGTAGACGATATTCGTGGAGGGAGAGGTCACGGTTTTTGAGTGGATTGGGATTGGAAACGGGAACCGTCCCGCCAGCGGCGCAAGTGGCCGCGGTGGGCGATGAGGACGAGCGCATAGCACGCGAGCGCAATCGAGGCGCACCGGGGATCGGTGTTGAGATAGACGCTCAGGGCGGGGACGGCGGCCAGGCCGATGAGGCCGGCGATCGTGAAACGGAAAAAGGGCAGCACCATCAACATCACCGCGGCGCCGGGAATGAGATGGAGCGGGGCAATCACCAGCCAGGCGCCGAGCATCGGACCGATGCCCTTGCCGCCCCGAAATCCCAGTGTGACCGGCCAGATGTGGCCCAGCAGCACAGCGATCGCGCAAAGGTGCTCGAGGAATTCACCGCCATGGGCGAGCCGCGCCACCAGCACGGCAATCGCGCCCTTTGCGATGTCGAGCGCGAGAACGGTCGCAAATCCGCTCGTTCCGAGCGCTCTTCCGGCATTAGTTGCCCCGGTGGCGCCACTGCCTTGAAGTCGGATGTCGCCCCCCTTGCGAAATCGGACCAGCCAATACCCCGGGGACAGGCAGCCCAAGGCATAGGCTAAAGCGACCACGGCTGACTGGTTTAGGGGGCTCATGGTGGATTTCCGAGAATGTTACAATTCGCTCGCGGCTCGACAAAAAAATGCGGCCAATTCATGAAGGCAGCCCCAGTGGCGTGGGACAGGCGCAGAGATGTCCGCACCACCGACAAAAAAGCCGGGCCACAGGGACCCGGCTTCGAAAGAAAGAGGTTGCGAACGAATTAGAGTTTGCCGCCGTAGATGGCGTTCGACCCCAGTTCCTCTTCGATGCGGAGCAGCTGATTGTACTTCGCCACGCGATCGGTGCGGCAGAGCGAGCCGGTCTTGATCTGGCCGGCGTTGGTCGCCACTGCGATGTCGGCGATCGTCACGTCCTCGGTCTCGCCCGAGCGGTGGGAGATGACTGCGGTGTAGTCGGCCTCCTTGGCCATCTCAACGGCGTCGAAGGTTTCCGTGAGGGAGCCAATCTGGTTGACCTTGACGAGAATCGAGTTGGCGGTGCCCGTCGCAATGCCCTTGGAGAGGAATTCGACGTTGGTGACGAACAGATCGTCGCCGACGAGCTGCACGCGATCGCCAATGGCGTCTGTAAGCTTCTTCCAGGTTGCCCAGTCGGACTCGGCGCATCCGTCCTCGATCGAAATGATCGGGTACTTGGCGGTGAGTTCCTCGTAGAAGGCCACCATATCGTCGCCGGACAGGACTTGGCCGGTGGATTTCTTGAACGTGTATTTCTTCGTCTTGGCGTCGTAGAACTCGGAAGAGGCGACGTCGAGGGCGAGGGCGATATCCTTGTCGGCACCGAGCTTGTAGCCGGCGTCCTTGACCGCTTGGGCGATCACGTCGAGCGCGGCCGTGGCGCTTTCGAGCTTCGGAGCAAAACCGCCCTCGTCGCCGACCGCGGTCGCGAGGCCCTTGCTTTTGAGCACCTTCTTCAGGCTGTGGAAGACTTCGCAGCCCATGCGCAGGCCTTCGGAGAAGGACGGGGCGCCGACGGGCATGATCATGAATTCCTGGAAGTCGATTGGGGCATCGGAGTGGGCGCCACCGTTCATGATGTTCATCATCGGAACGGGGAGCACCTTGGCATTCGGTCCGCCGAGGTATTTGTAGAGGGGCTGACCGAGGGCGGCCGCAGCGGCCTTGGCGGTGGCCATCGAAACGCCGAGGATCGCGTTGGCGCCGAGCTTCGACTTGGTGCTCGTGCCGTCGACCTTGATCATGAGCTTGTCGAGCGTGACCTGATCGCAGGCGTCGAGGCCGACCAGAACCGGGGCGAGGACGTTCTTCACGTTGCTCACCGCGGCCTGCACGCCCTTGCCGAGGTAGCGCTTCTTGCCGTCAATGCCCTTCGGCAGGGACTTGGCCGGAACGGAGGAGTCGCGCAGTTCAATGGCCTCGTGTTCGCCGGTGCTCGCGCCGGAGGGAACGGCGGCGCGACCGAGCGCGCCACAGGCGAGCTTCACATCGACCTCGACGGTCGGATTGCCGCGGGAGTCGATGATCTCGCGGGCAGTGATGGCGGTGATGGTGGTGTTCATAGAGGAAGGGAACGTTCGAGTTATTCGGACGGAAACAGCTGCGAGTGAATGCGCTTCGATTGCGCAGGGAAAGCCGAAAGAATGCGCAAAGTTTGTCGGTCTCCCTGCAACCCCGGCCGAGTGCGACCTCAGGACGTCATGCGAAAGGCGTCCGAGCCGCGCCGATTCTCTCGAAAAATAGTCGCAGAGCTGAACGGCTCGGGCGCACTCCGGAGGGGATCTGGTCCAGGTGCCCCTGCTGGATGGCGAGCCTGCCGACGGTCATTCCGGTGTAATTTCGGGTCATCAGCACTTCCTTGGTCAGAATCCCGGCCGGAATCTGATCGAGATGCCCCTCGGAGGCTGCCGCGTGCAGTGGCGTGTCGCCATTGTCGTTTCTTGTGAGGATCAGGTCGCGGGTGAGTTGCTCGACCGGAATCTTGTCCAGCTGGCCCGTTTCGGCGGCCGCGTGGATGGCGGTGAAACCCGTCTTGCTGGCGACCACCAGATTGTCGTGCACGAGGAGATCGGCGGGGATGAGTCCGAGATGACCCGAGATGGCTGCTGCGTGGATGACCGTGTCGCCGGCATTGGTCTGCTCGAGCATGGCCTCGCGGGAAAGGAGGGCGATCGGCACCTGATCGAGATGGCCGTTCAGGGCGGCGACGTGCAGCACGGTTTCGCCGCTGATGTTTTTTTCCCGGATGCTGGCCGGAGTGACCAGCCCGATCGGAAGCTTGTCGAAATGCCCACCCTCGGCCGCCTCGTGAAGCAGCGTGTTTCCGAGGTCATTCTTCAGGGTGGCGACCTCATAGGTCAGGAGTCCCTGGGGGAGCTGGTCGAGATGGCCGTTTGCGGCGGCGAGGTGAAAGACGGTGTAGCCCGAATTGCTGCGCTGTAGCAGGGCGTCGAGCGAGAGCAGTTCGGCGGGAATTTGGTCCAGATGCCCTCCCAGAGCGGCCTGATGGAGGGGAGTGTATCCCGCGTCGTTCTTGATGAAAAACATCGGGGCGGTCAGTGCCCCGTGCGGCAGGTCCTTCAGGGTGCCGTAGCGCGCAGCCAGGTGGACTGGTGTGTGTCCGGATGCGTTGCGAGCGATCAGTCGTTCAGGGCTGAGGAGCTCGGGGGATAGGGTGGCCAGGGTGCCTTCGCGGGCCGCGGAATGGAGGTCGATGGATTCCATGCGCTCGTCTGTTGGCGAGTGCATAGGAGGGGCCCGACGCAGGCAATGGAAAACCTGCCGTTTCCTCTTCTGGCAACAACCTGTGTGCAAATTCTGAGAACTCTGCGTTGCATCTTCGGGCGCGAACCCTTTGCCTCCGCCCCTTAAAGCATGGCAGAACCCTTTTCCCAGGCACCCCAGGGTCGGTCACGCGGCCGGGATGCGGCTGCGGAATCGCCCGCGCTGATCGGTCGGACGCCGCCTCATTCGGTCGAGGCGGAGGAATACCTCCTGTCGTGCTGCCTGCTGGACGGAAACGACACCATCGCGCGATGCCTGGAGTCGAAGCTCTCCGCGGAAGCGTTTTACGTTCCGTCGAACCGCATCATCTTCGAAAAGATCATCGACCTCTATCAGTCGCGCCCGCCGGTCGACCTTGCGGTGCTCGCGGAGGAACTGAAAACCCAGCAGCTTTTGGATACGGTTGGCGGCTATGCCTACCTGACCCAGATAAGCGGCCGGATCCCGACTACGGCCCAGGCGCAGTACTTCATCGACAAGGTCCGCGAGCTTCACCTGCTGCGACAGATGATCCACGTGTCCACCGGGGTCGTCGACCGGTGCCTCAACTACCAAGGTGGGATCGAGGAATTCATCGACACGGTGGAACGTGATTTCTTCGAGATCACGCAGGGCCGCATCTCCGATGCCGCCAAGCCGATGAAGGAACCAACCAAGGAGGCCATCAACGTCATCAACAAGATGATGATGAAGAAGGGCGAGCTCACCGGAGTCTCGTCGGGCTTCAAGGACCTCGATGCGCTGACGTTCGGATTCCAGAGACAGGAAATGATCATTCTGGCGGCTCGTCCGTCGATGGGTAAGACCTCGTTCGCCCTGAACATCGCGGAAGCGGCGGCGCTTCCGAAGAAAGGGGAGGGCGTTCCCGTTCTGGTCTTTTCACTCGAAATGAGCTCGGCTCAGCTCGCCCTGCGCATGCTTTGCTCCCGCGCCCGGGTGAACATGAAGTTGCTCCGCGAAGGGCTCATCCCGAAGAACGGCGAGGAGTTCAAGAATCTCGTCAACGTCGCCGACGAGTTCTCCAAGTCGCCCATCTTCATCGATGACTCCAGCCATCTGACCATCATGGAGTTGAGGGCCAAGGCCCGCCGGCTTTGCGCGCGGATGAACGGCAGCCTCGGACTCATCGTGGTGGACTACCTCCAGCTCCTCAGTCCGACCGATCCGCAGGTCCCGCGCGAGCAGCAGGTGTCGGAAATCTCCCGCGGCCTGAAGGCCTTGGCCAAGGAACTTAACGTTCCTGTAATTGTATTAAGTCAGCTCAATCGCTCCTCCGAAAAGGAAAACCGCACCCCAAAACTCTCGGATCTTCGCGAATCCGGATCTATTGAGCAGGACGCCGACGTGGTTCTCATGCTCGCCAGGCCCAAAGACGCGGACGAGAAGTTTCAGGTGGCGGCGGATTCCGCCGAGTTAATCGTTGCCAAGCAACGAAACGGGCCGGTAGGAGATTTGAAACTCACGTTCCTACGAGACATCACTCGCTTTGAAAACTACACACCGTAGCCCCTACCTCCCCATGCTTCGCTGGCTTGCGGCCGCCATCCTCTTGGTGTTCGGCCTTGCCGCACGAGGGATCGCCCAGGATGCGGGCAACGCGCCCACCCCCAAGATCGGATCCATCGATATCCGTTTCGTGGGTACCGCGAATGTCAGCGAGCAGCTGGTCCGCGCCAACATGCAGTTGCGGGTCGGCATGGATGTCGACGAGACGCTGATCGATCGCGACATCCGCACGCTCTACAAGACCGGCCTCTTTGAGTTCATCGAGGTGAAGCGCGACAACCGCCCGGACGGCACGGTGGGCCTCGTGTTCGAGCTCACCCCCCGTTACCGCGTGCTCGCCATCCGGTTCGAGGGGGCGAAGCAGATCAAGCCCTCGAAGCTGGAGAAGGAGGTCAAGACCAAGATCAACTACAGCCTCGACGAGCGGCAGGTGAAGGATGACTCGGAGGCGATCCGTAAATTTTACCAGAAAAAGGGATACTACGAGGCGCAGACCACCTACGTGATCGAGCGCAACCGCGACACCGGTTTCTGCACCGTGATCTACAGGATCAAGGAGGGGCCCCGTGTTAAGATTTCGGATATCCGTTTCACCGGAAACCGCCACTTCACCACCCGCAAGCTTCGCGACCAGATGGACACGAAGAAGTGGTGGATTTTCTCGTGGCTGATGGGAACGGGCCGCCTCAAGGACGAGGTGTTTCAGGACGACCTGGACAAGCTGAGGGACTTCTATCGCGATAACGGTTTCCTCGACGTCGACATCTCCTTTGACCAGGTGTCCTTCACCTACCCCAAGCCGGGCGATCTGGTGATCACCATTCCGATCAACGAGGGCCGCCAGTACCACATCGGTACGATCACCTTCTCCGGAAACAAGCTGTACCCGAGCACGCTGCTGTACCGGATCCTCCATCAGAAGACGGGCGCGGTGTTCTCGCCGTCGAAACTCGACAAGGACACCGAGCTGCTCGAGGACTTCTACGGTCGCGACGGTTATCTCGACACGAATGTGCGCCTGCTTCGCCGTCCCAACATCGAGACCGGCAACATCGACATCGAATACGCGATCACCGAGAGCGACAAGTTCCACGTCGAGTCGATCAACATCGAGGGCAACACGAAGACCAAGAGCGTGGTGATCGTGCGCGAACTGACGCTGGGCCCGGGCGAGGTGTTCAACACCGTTCGCATGAAGATTTCCAAGCTGCGCCTCGAAAACACGCGCTTCTTCGACGACGTCAATCTGTCGCCCGAGGAGACGAACATCCCCGGCCGCCGCAATCTGAAGGTGGACGTGAAGGAGGGCCGCACGGGCAACCTTTCGTTCGGCGCCGGATTCAGCACGCTCGAGCGCGCCACTGTGTTCGCCGAAGTCTCGCAATCCAATTTCGACCTCTTCAGCCCCCACACCTTCTTCCAAGGCGGCGGCCAGAAGTTCCGGCTTCGCATGCAGGTCGGTTCGTACTCGAGCGAAATCGTGCTTTCGTTCGAGGAGCCCTGGCTGTTCCAGCGCGAGCTGGCCCTCGGTTTCAATGTGTATCGCTCGAGCTCCGACTACTACAGCTCGTATTACCAGGAAATCGACACCGGCTTCGAGGTTTACCTGCGCAAGCGCCTGTTTGAGCTCGTCGAGGGCCGCGTGTCGTACGGCATCGACCGATACAGCATCACCAACGTGGATCCCAACGCGCCTTCGGTCATCAAGGCCTCCGCCGGATCGACGACGATTTCGAAGTTCGGTCTGCAGCTGCTGCGCGACACCCGCGACAAGATCATCAACACGACGCAGGGCAGCCGCATCGAGGGCGACTTCGAGCTGGCCGGTCCCTTCGGCGGAAACACGGATTATTACCGCCTCGAATTCCGCGATGCGCACTACTTCCCGCTGTTTCACGCCCAGAATCAGGTGCTCGCGCTGCTGACACGTGGCGGAGTGGTGCAGAACTACGGCGGCACGTCCGACGTTCCGTTCTTTGTGAAGGACTTCCTGGGCGGCCCGTATACGCTCCGCGGCTTCGAGTACCGCGACGTGGGTCCGAAGGATCCCATCACCCACGAGCCGATCGGCGGCAAGAGCTACGGCTTCTTCAGTGCGGAGTACACCGTCGATATCGTGAGCCCGATCCGCTTTGCGGTCTTCTACGATGCCGGCTTCGTCAACTCCGGCGCCTACGACTTCAATCCCGGCAATTATAACGACAACTGGGGCATCGGTCTGCGACTCTTCGTGGCGGGTTCTCCGCTCGCCCTCGACTTCGGTATCCCATTGACCCACGACCGTTACAACAAGAAGGGCAACCAGTTCAACTTTTCCTTTGGCACCCGGTACTAAAATCTATCCACTCTCGCCTTCATTTTCTCCAACTACCCATGAAAAATCCCGTTCGCATTCTAGTTGCTATCGCCGCAGTTGCCTCGCTGGCATTCACGGCGAAAGCCCAAGACGCCGCGCCTAAGATCCTCGTGTTCGACATGGCGAAGGTGTTCGCCAATCACTACAAGACGAAGGAGCAGACGGCGAAGCTCAAGGCCGACGAGCAGAAGGCTGAACAGGAGCTCGATCGCCTGAACAAGGAGGGCAATGCCCTCGTCGAGCAGTTCAAGGATCTCAATGCCCAGGCCAGCAATCCGACCGCGACCGACGCGGCCAAGGAAAAGGCCAAGGCCGCCGCGCAGGCCAAATACGAGGAGATCCAGAAGAAGCAGGAAGAGGTGCAGCAGTTCCGCGTGAACACCCAGCAGGCCCTGCAGCAGCGCTTCGGCGCCTTCCGCCAGATTCTGATCGAGGAAATCACCAAGGTCGCCGTTGAGATCGCCAAGCAGAAGGGCGCCACGCTCCTTCTCGACAGCTCGGGCGCCACGGCCAATGGCATTCCTTCCGTGATCTACTCCGATCCGTCGCTGGACATCACCAACGAAGTGCTTGCGGTTGTTAACAAGAATGCTCCGGCTGACGCCCCCGCTGTTGCTCCCGCCACCGCCCCGTCGTCGACGCCCGCTCCCGCGGCAACGGCCCCGGCCAACGGCCCGACGATCACGGTCCCGGGCAGCAAGTAAGCCCTGATCCAGATTTCATCGAAAGCCCCGCTCTCCTCGAGCGGGGCTTTTTTGTGGCTTGGCGCGGAGGTCGTTTGGCGCACGCTCGGCGGCGTATGCAGGTATTGTTCACTCCCGCGCAGATCGCCGAGATCGTCATCCCCAAGTCGGTGCAAGGTTCCACTGAAGCGAACATTTGCTCCATCGCCTCGCTCGAGGAAGCGATGTCGGGGGACCTTTCGTTTCTTGGAAACCCGAAGTACAAGGCGCAGGTGGCTGGGACTAAGGCCTCGCTGGTTCTCGTGCCTGTCGATTACGACGGTGCTCCGCAGCCTGGGCAGCAGTACCTGTTTGTCGAGAATCCCTCCGTCGCCCTCGCGCTGGTGTGCGCCCGGCTCGAGCAACGGCTCTGGCCACGACCAGCCCCAGGCATTCATCCCACCGCCGTCGTCTCGCCGCTGGCGCGCGTGGCCTCCTCGGCGACTGTCGGCCCGCTCTGCGTCATCGAAGACGGCGCGAACATCGGCGAACGCACGGTTTTGCAGGCACAGGCCTTCGTCGGACGGGAGGCTAAGATCGGCGCCGACTGCTGGGTCATGGCGGGGGTCGTGGTGGCCACACAGTGCGAGGTCGGAACTCGCGTCCGGCTTCACCCGGGCGTGGTGATCGGCGCAGATGGCTTCGGGTACGAATTTGTGAACGGCCGCCACGAGAAGGTGCCGCAGGTCGGCACGGTCGTGATCGGCGACGACGTCGAGATCGGTGCAAATTCCACGTTCGATCGGGCGCGGTTCAGCCGCACGGTGATCGGGCAGGGGACCAAAATCGATAATCTGGTCCAGATCGGCCACAATGTCTTGGTGGGCAGGCATTGCATCCTGTGCGCCCAGGCGGGCGTGTCGGGGAGCGTGACCATCGAGGATTACGTGATCCTGGCAGGCCAGGTGGGCGTCGCCGGCCATCTGACTATCGGGAAAGGGGCCAAGGCGGGTGGGCAGGCGGGGATCTCGTCATCGATCCCGGCTGGTACTTACGTCAATGGCACGCCTGCGATTCCCTACCAGCTCGAGCGGCGCATCGCCGTGCTCCAGCAGAAGCTGCCTGACTTGTTCAAGCGAGTGACCTCACTTGAGGAGCACCTCAGGATCGAGGCGGGGCGGACGTCGGAAACGGGCGGATGAAGGGGGATGGCCAGATTTGGCTTTCTCTGACCTGAAAAGAGGGCAGGATCACCGCCCGAACCATGAACGAGTCGCGGCTCAAAATCTTCTCTGGCAATTCGAATCGCCCGCTTGCGGAAGCGATCTGCAAATCCATCGGTGTGCCTCTCGGTGAGGCGACGGTGACGAGCTTCCCGGACGGGGAATCCTTCGTAAAAATCAACGAGAATATCCGCGGCGCGGACGTGTACCTGATCCAGTCGACCTGCCCGCCGACGAATCACCACATGATGGAGCTGCTGATCATGATTGACGCGGCCCGTCGAGCGTCGGCGGCGCGCATCACGGCGTTGATTCCATTTTATGGATACGCGCGGCAGGACCGCAAGGACCAGCCCCGCGTGCCGATCACCGCGAAGCTCGTGGCCAACCTGCTTGTCGCCGCTGGGGCGAACCGGATCCTGACGATGGATCTTCACAGCCAGCAGATCCAGGGCTTCTTCGACATTCCGGTCGACCACCTGTACGCCTCGCCGGTCTTCTTCAACTATTTCGCCGAGACCATCAAGAGCCCGAGCCTGGTGGTGTGCTCGCCCGACGTGGGCGGCATGAAGATGGCGGCCGCCTATGCCGACGAACTCGGCGCCGGGCTTGGTCTCGTGGGCAAGAAGCGCAAGAGCGCCACCACGGTCGAGGCGATCAACGTCGTCGGCGACGTGAAGGACTGTGACGTGCTGCTGGTCGACGACATTACCGAGACGGCCGGCACCCTGACTGCCGCCGCCCGCCTGTTGCGCGAAAGCGGCGCCCGGAGCGTGCGTGCGGCCGTGAGCCACTGTGTGCTCAATGACGTGGCCTACGAGCGCCTGAAGTCGGGCGTGATCGACGAGCTAATCACCACGGATTCGGTGCCGGTCGCGACTCGGGGGCTGAATATCCGGGTTCTGAGCATCGCCGACCTGATGGGTCAGGCGATCATCCGGATCAACAGCAACGAGAGCGTCACGAGCCTTTTCCGGGTAAAGGGCTTCTGAACAGCCTGCGGTGCCAGAGTTTCGAAGCACGGGAATTTCGAGTTGTCCCGTGCTTTTTTGTCGCTCCAGCCACCCACTTGGGCATGCGATGTCAGCCGGGTCTCACCGCAATCGGTGCACTTCTTTTCAATCCACCATGAAAGCCTTTGCCCTCCTTCTACTCGCTGCCGTGCTCGGTCTGTGTGCGGGATGCGACACCTTTTCGGATGCGACGCAGTCGGTGCGGCAGCAGTGGGAAGCCCGTAATGCGGGCAAGACGAAAGTCTACAAGGCGGACAAACGTGCCGTTTACGAGGCGGCCAGGGCCTCGGCTGAGAAGCTGGGATTCCGGTTCCTGCGGGGTGGACCTGCTCAGGGCGAATTTGAAGCGATCACCGGTCTTGATCGCACGACCATGCAGGGCAGTCGTCAGGTTCGCATGAACGTGTCCATCGGCGATAACGACCAAGGCACGACCTTGACGGTGAAGCTATCGGAAATCATTGAAGATAATTCATTTAATCGCGATTCCGGGACTGCCACGGAGACTCCGTTGAGAGACACTCCCTATTACGAAGTGTTTTTCCGGCAGGTAGCCACCGCGCTCGGAAAGCCCGCAAAATCCTGATAGGGAGAGGCCTTGCTTCGGCAAGTGAGCAGTTGGAGACCGGCGAGCGGGTCGTCGTAAGGGCTGAAAGTCTCGGCGATTTAAGGCTTGCGATGGAGCTGGCGCGTGGTGCGATTCTGAACCTTCGCGGCGTTTTTTACAGGTCCGGACGACGTCCGCCGCGTGCTCCCGCCGTCTGGTTTTGACAGATCAAACATCCAACCCAGTGACCGGAAGGTCACCCGCGGTGGATCGACGCCTCCGGAGCGGGCGGCGATTCGCTGCCTCACGTCATGTCTAGTTCATTGATGCAAGAACTGCTCGCTCAGTCGTCCTTCGACAAACTCAAGGAAGGCACGATCGTCCCGGGCACCATCACCGAGATTCGCCAGAACGAAGTTGTCGTCGACATTGGCGGCAAGGCCGAGGCCGTGGTTTCGGCCTCCGAGTTCATGGACGTCGGCGATCTCCAGATCGGCCAGCAGATCGAAGTCTTCCTCGAGAAGCTCGAGGACAAGAACGGCAACCCGGTTGTCTCATTCGACAAGGCCGAGCAGAAGAAGAATTGGGATAACATCCTCCAGCGCTTCCCCGAGGGCTCAGTGGCCACCGGTCGCGTGAAGGCCAAGGTCAAGGGCGGTCTGATCGTCAACATCGGCGTCGACTCGTTCCTGCCCGCCTCCCACATCGACATCCAGCCCCCCAAGAATCTCGACCAGTACGTCGGCCAGACCTACGACTTCAAGGTTCTGAAGATCAATCTCGAGCGGAAGAACATCGTTCTGTCCCGCCGCGAGCTCATCGAGCAGCAGCGCGCCGAAAAGCGCCGCAACCTGCTCGAGTCGATCCAGCCGGGCCAGGTCCGCAAGGGCGTCGTCAAGAACATCACCGATTTCGGCGCGTTCATCGACCTCGACGGCATGGACGGCCTGCTCCACATCACCGACATGAGCTGGGGCCGCATCACTCACCCGAGCGAGATGCTCAAGCAGGGTGAGGAGATCAATGTCATGATCATCGAGGTGAACCGCGAGAAGGAGCGTGTCTCCCTCGGCCTCAAGCAGACCACCAAGAATCCCTGGGACGAAATCGACCGGAAGTATCCCGTCGGTGCCAAGGTTCACGGCAAGGTCGTCAACCTCGTTCCCTACGGCGCATTCGTCGAAATCGAACCCGGCGTCGAGGGTCTCGTCCACATCACCGAGATGTCCTGGACCAAGCGCATCAGCAAGCCCTCCGAACTGCTCAAGGTCGGCCAGGAGCTCGATGCGGTCGTCCTCGGCATCCAGAAGGAAGAGCAGAAGATCTCGCTCGGCCTGCGTCAGCTGGAGCCGAATCCGTGGGACATGGTTCGCCACAACTACCCGATCGGCGCCCGCGTCCGCGGCAAGGTCCGCAACATGACCACCTACGGCGCCTTCATCGAACTCGAGGAAGGCATCGACGGCATGGTCCATGTCAGCGACATGAGCTGGACCCGCAAGGTCAACCACCCCTCCGAAGTCCTCAAGAAGGGCGACGAGGTGGACGCGATCGTGCTCGACGTCGATCCGACGCAGCAGCGCATCAGCCTCGGCATGAAGCAGCTCGCCTCCGATCCGTGGTCCGACATCGACAGCCACTTCCGCGTGGGCGACGTCGTCCAGGGCACGGTCACGAAGATCACTTCCTTCGGCGCCTTCGTGGAGCTCAAGGACGGCATCGACGGCCTCGTGCACATCTCGCAGATCAGCGAGGAGCGCGTGGAGAAGATCAAGGACGTGCTCAAGCCGGGCCAGCAGGTCACGGCCCGCGTCGTCAAGATCGACCGCGACGAGCGCCGCCTGGGCCTCTCGATCAAGGCCGCCAACTACTCGGCCGACCAGCTGGCCGCCGAGACGGCGACCTACGAGATGCTCAACCGCCAGAGCAGCGGTTCCGACATGATGAACCTCGGCGACATCCTCGACGAGGCCGCCAAGAAGGAATAAGGCTTCCCTCTCTCAAAACGCCCGGCAGCGATGCCGGGCGTTTTTTTGGTCCTGATTAACGCGGTTGGAATTGAACCACGGAGACCCAGAGGGCACAGAGGAAGGCAATGAGAGGGACGTCTCGCATCCAATTCCATTCACCTCCGAGTTGAAGCATCGTTCAGTCCGCCACTCTGACCCTAAAAACCGCAATTGAACCACGGAGACACAGAGGTCACAGAGCCCGAAGTTGGGGCAAGGCATGGAATTGGCGATCACCTCGAAGGTGAAACGGTTCGGATACAGGATTTCCCCGTAAATGCCTTTCTCCGTGTCCTCTGCTCGTCCGCCGTAGCCTTGGCGAAGGTGGACGTCTCTGTGGTTCAACTAAGGTATTTAAGATGAATCGAACCAGGGAGGAATTGGAGCGCGCGGTGAATTGCCACCGGACGGGGCGGCTGCAGGAGGCGGCGCTGCTTTACCGCGGCATCCTTGAAAGGGATCCTGGAAATTTCGACGCGACGCATCTGCTCGGTGCGCTTTGCATCGCGACGCGACAGGTCGCTTTGGGAGTGAAACTCCTGCGGAGGTGCATCGCGCTGAACCCGGGGGTTGCCGAGGCTCACAACAACCTGGGGCTGGGATACCGGGAGATGGGAGAGTTTCAGGCCGCCGAGGCGTGTTATCGTAAGGCGCTCGAGTTGCGCCCTGACTATCCCGAGGCATACAACAACCTAGGCATCGTGCTTCGGGCGATGCACCGCTTCGAGGATGCGGAAGACGCCTATCGCCGTGCCCTGGCGCTCAAGCCTCAGTATGCTGAAGCGCACAACAACCTGGGCGCCGTCCACCATGCGCGGCACCGGCTGGGCGAGGCGCTGGCGTGTTATCGCGCGGCCTATGCGATCAACCCGGACTACGGAAAGGCCAGGAACAACGAGGCCCTGGCCCTGCTCCTTGCGGGGCGCTGGCGCGAGGGATGGCGGCATTATGAGGCGCGTTGGCGGGTTCAGGCCCGCCCTCCTGACGCGGTCGGACGGATACCGCTTTGGACCGGTGCGCAGAACCTGGAAGGGGCGACGATCCTGCTGCATGCCGAACAGGGGCTGGGTGACAGCATCCAGTTTGCACGCTATGTTCCCCTCGTCGCCCGCAGGGCAAGGGCGGTGCACCTCTGCGTCCAGGCACCGCTGAAGGACCTGTTTGCAGGATCATTTCCGGACGTGGACGGTATCCATGGACTGGATGAGCCCCCGTCCGGGTGCGACCTGCGCTGCCCCCTGCTGGATTTGCCCGGCATCTTCGGGACGGAACCACATACGGTGCCCAGTCGCGGCGCCTACCTGTCGGTTGATGAACACCGGGTGGCGCGTTGGCGAGATCGGCTTGGTCCGCGGGTGGAATTGCGCGTCGGCGTGGTTTGGTCCGGCAATCCGAATAATCCGAACGACCGGGAGCGGTCGATCCCACTTGAGCAGTTTGCGGCGCTGTTTCGTGTTCCCGGCTGCCGCTTTTTCGCCCTCCAGAAGGAGCGGACGGAGAGGGACGCGGCGACTTTGGCCGTGGCGGAGCAGGTGACCGACCTGTCCGGCGCGATCGACGACTTCGTGGATACGGCGGCGATCATCCTGAATCTCGACCTGGTGGTGACCGTCGACACCTCGGTGGCCCACCTGGCGGCGGCGCTGGGTCGGCGGACGTGGGTCCTGATCGCGCACGCGCCGGATTGGCGTTGGCTATTGGGCAGGGAAGACAGCCCTTGGTACGAAAGTGTGCGGCTGCTCAGGCAGGGGGCAGATTGGGAGTGGAGCCCGGTGCTTGATGCCCTGGCGAAAGAGCTTCAGGGTCTTGCCGCACGACCATGTTGAAGTACCCCCTCTTTTATGCGGGCCAAGTTGGAAGCACCTTTGGCTGGGGAGTCTGCAATGCCTACCTGATCCGCGAGCTCTCCAAGCTTACGCGGGTGATTCACATCGAGCAAAAGGGGCCGGAGCGGACACCGCGGCAGCTGCCTGGGCACGTCTTCGCTCCGCTGGCGGACCATCGCCTGGGATTGCTGACGCTGGCGAGGGGGCGGTTCAACCATGGCTACACGTTCTTTGAGCGCAACCTGACCGAGGAGTCGGGTGTTAATGCTGCGAAACTCGACACGATCTTTGCGGGCTGCAGCTGGTGTGGGGAGAAACTCGCGGAGAAGGGGATTCCCAGCGTCGTCCTGATCCAGGGGGTCGACGGAGCGGTGTTCCGGCCGCAGGCCCTGTCGCCCGATCCAAGGCGATTCACGCTCTTTTCCGGAGGGAAATTTGAGTATCGAAAGGGACAGGACCTGGTCCTCGTGGCCTATCGGGAGCTTTCGCGCAAACATCCGGACCTGCATCTGGTATGCGCCTGGTACAACCAGTGGGGGTTCTCGATCGAGACGATGAGACAGTCGCCCCATATCCGCTTCGAACGCGTGGATGGCCAGGCTTGGGAGCCGTTCATGCGGCGCATATTCGACCTCAACGAAATCGAAGTGGGCCGCGTCGAGATGCTGCCGTTGCTCAAGCAGGGCGACATGGCCCGCATCTACCCTCAGACGGACCTCGGTGTCTTTCCCAACCGGTGCGAGGGCGGCACCAATCTCGTCATGATGGAGTACATGGCCTGCGGAAAGACCGTGGTCGCCACCCATGCGACGGGCCATCGCGACATTCTCACGCAGGGCAACGCGTATCCGTTGGACGACCTCGCCGAGGTTCAATTCAGAGATCGCGAGGGGAATGTGGCGGCCCACTGGGCGGAACCGCGGGTCGAGGACATCGTTTCGAAGGTTGAGGCGGCGATGCGGTCGCGTGAGGAGCTGGCGATGAAGGGGCGGAAGGCGGCGGAAGACCTGCGGGCCTTCACCTGGGAGCGCGCCGCGCGGGTCGTGCACGACGCACTTCAGAGAGCCGAGGAGCGCGCCGGCTAGGCGCCCCGACCGCCGGTGGCGGTTCAGGCGAAGGCCTGGCGGCTGTTGGATTGGAGGTACGAACGGATTGCGTCGGCAAAGGCGGGGCCGAATTCGGCCTTCTTCTTCTCTCCCATCCCGAAGACACCGTCCATTTCGTCGACGGATACCGGATATTGACGTGCGAGCTGGCGAAGGGTGGCGTCGCCAAAAACGACATACGCAGGCACGCCGCGTTCGTCGGCGATGCGTTTCCGAAGCGATTTGAGCCGGCCGAGCAGGATTTCGTCGCACTCGATCGCGCCCGCACGCGGCACGGTCTTGCGGGCCTTGGGCGTCTCGATCGGCTTGGTCAGGCGGAGCGTGCGCCGCTCCCGCAGGAACTCCATGCCTGCGGAGGAAAGTTCGAGGACCGGAAATTCCCCCTCGGACTGCGCGACCAGGCCCAGCCTGAGCAGTTCGCGCCCGACCGCGACCCATTGGGCGCGCGAGAATTCGCGACCAACTCCGTAGGTGCTGAGCTTGTCGTGGCCGAAGCGCTCGATGCGCTCGGTCTCGGCGCCGGTGAGGACCTCGATGATGTGCATCATGCCGGTGCCGAAGCGCGAGGCCTGCCGGACCCGGTAAACGCAGGAGAGGAATTTTTGCGCCTGGACCGTGCCGTCGTAGGTATCCCGCGGTTCGATGCAGTTGTCGCAGGCCCCGCAGTTGTCGAGAGGGAAGACCTCGTTGAAATAACGCAGGAGCTCGGACCGGCGACAGGAGGCGCCTTCGGCGTAGTGGGCCATCTCGCTGAGCTGGGTGCGGGCGATCTGGCGCTCGTGGTCGTTGGTGATCTGGTCGATGAAATGGACCTGTTTCGCGATGTCGCCGCCGCTGAACAGAAGGAGACAGTCGGCTGGAAGGCCGTCGCGCCCCGCGCGTCCGGTTTCCTGGTAGTAGCCGGCGAGATTCTTGGGCAGGTCGTAGTGCACGACCCACCGGACGTTGGGCTTGTTGATGCCCATGCCAAAGGCGATCGTGGCGCAGATGATGCGCACTTCGTCACGGAGGAAAAGCTCCTGATTGCGGGCCCGTTCCTCGGGTTCGAGACCGGCGTGGTAGGGACGTGCGGAAAAACCGCGACCGGAAAGCGACTCGGCGAGGCGCTCGGTAGCCGCTCGGGTTGCGCAGTAGACAATGCCGCTCTCGTCTTCGCGATTCTTCAGGAATGCCAGGAGCTGCTTGAGCGGCTCGTCCTTCGGCTGAACCCGGTAGCTCAGATTGGGCCGGTTGAAGCTCGCGACGAAGAGGGCGGGGTCTCGGAGTCGGAGGTGGGCAGTGATATCCTGGCGCACGCGCTCCGTGGCCGTCGCGGTGAACGCCGACACGGGTACGTCCGGGAGGAGTTCCCTCAGTTTGGCCAGCTGTCGGTATTCGGGCCGGAAATCGTGACCCCATTCGGAAATGCAGTGGGCCTCGTCGATCGCGATCGCGGCGACGTTCCACGAGCGAAGATTCTCCTGCCAGTCGTCGAGCAGTACCCGTTCAGGGGATACGTAGAGAAGGCGCCACTCGTTGCGATGAAGCCCGGCAAGCCTCGATCGCGCCTCGGCTGCCGTCAGGGAGGAGTTGAGATAGGTGGCGGACACGCCGGCCGCCTGGAGCTGGTCGACCTGGTCCTTCATGAGGGCGATCAGGGGGGAGACGACGATCGTAAGTCCGGTGCGATGCAGGGCCGGGAGTTGGAAGCAGAGCGATTTGCCGCCGCCCGTGGGCAGGAGCGCGAACACATCACGACCGCCGAGGGACGCTTCGATGATGTCCCGCTGGAGAGGACGAAAGGAACCGTAGCCGAACACGGTCTTGAGCGTGAGAAGCAGGTCGTCGGGCACGGAGGTACGGGAAAAGGAGGACGCGGCGGACACAAACTAAAAGGTAAAAAAAATTAGACGACAATTGGGGCATCTGCACCCGATGTCGAGCAGGCCGTGCCTAGATACGTCGGCCGACGATGATGAGGTCTCGTTCGACGCCGTCGAGGATCGCGACCCTGGGCAGGTGGGCCCAGCGGGCGAATGCCTCGCCCTCGAAGAGGCGGAGGCTGGGAAGATTGTGGCCGAAAATGTACCCGAGGATCGTGTGCACGCCGTGAGCCGGGGCGATCTGCACCGCATGACGGAGCAGCGCGCGCCCGAGACCCTGGCGGCGGAATGGCTCGGCGAGGTAGATCGCGATCATGACCGTACCGTCATAGGCGGCACGGGCGTAGAATGTGTCGAAGCTCATCCAACCCGCGGTGGCGCCGCTCCTGTCCTCGACCAGGACCCACACCGGACGTGTGGCAGGATTGTGGGCGGCCAGCCAGGGCCGCCTGGCTTCCACCGTCACGGGCTCGAGGTCTGCAGTGACCTGCCGCCCAGGGATGATGCTGTTGTAGATCTCGACGATAGCCGGCAGGTCGTCGCCCGTTGCGGGGCGCAGGCTGTATCCTGCCGGTATCATTGCTGGCGGCGTGGGGTTTACTTCGCCGGAGCGGCGGTGTTCGCGGCGGCCGGGGCGGTCGCCGGGGACTTGAGGATCATGCTGTCGGCCAAAGCCACCAGCCGCGACCGCAGGACCAGGTCCTGTTCGGCGGGGGTCAGCTTGTAGAGGGAACGTTCGGTGGAGCGTTCGCCGAGTTCCGAGCTGATCAGGATCACGTTCTTGTCGTGCACGAATGCCAGATTACCGCGCTTGGCGACCGGGATGGCATCTTGGCCGGGGAAGAGCTCGATGCGGCTGTTGAAGGCCGAGCCGCCGGGGAGAAGCGTGTACACGAGCACAGCCCCGCCATCCAGCTTCGAGATGAACCGTGCATTGGACTCGGCTGCGGCGCCGGGATACGTCGAGAGCAGGTCCTTCAACACGATATTCGTGAAGAATTGGACCAGAAAATCCTTCGAGCCGATCGTGTGGTACTCGTCGACCTGAGCCTGGGAAAGTGGGAAGACCGCAACCGTGATGCTCGTCGTGAAGGCGTCGCGGAAAGTCACGACATTGGCGGAGTCGGACACCGTGCCGCCGAGCGGCGCGAGCACTGGGATGGGCATTTGGAACAACCCTGTGGGCGAGATATATTGGCCGTCCTGAATTTCCCCGTGGAGAGGGACGGGTGCCGAATCTTGGGCCTGGGCAAGAGCCAGGAGCGGGAACATCAGGCAGCAAACGGAAGCGAGCAGGGTACGAGGAGACATGAGTGGTACGAGTTAATGGAGATTGGAAGACAGGCAAGCTGGGACCGGACTGGCTAGACCCGAAGGCGGGTCCAAAGCTCCCATGGAATTTGCTCGGGACGGGCCTGTGCGCCGAGTCCCTGGGCTGTGAGTTCACCGATCCAGGCTGCGCCGTGGTCCGGTAGCCGGCCGCGCAGCAGGGCGCCGATCTGTTTTCGGCGTTGTTGGAAGCAGGCCCGCACAACCGCCTTCACTTCTGGGGCGAAGACGAAAGGCTGCTGTTTGCGCACGAGGTGGAGCAGGAAGGAATCGATGTCGGGCCGGGGATGAAAACAGGCGGCCGAGACCTTGTGCCCCGGGGCGACTTCGAAGGCGGCGCGGAGAAAGATGGAAATGGCGCCGTAGGTCTTCACGCCGTGTTGGGCGACGTAGCGATCGGCGGCCTCCTTCTGGAGCATGAGCACGAGCCGATCGGGCAGGGGGCCTTCGAGTATGGAGTCCATCCAAGGCGTCGAAATCGCGTAGGGCAGATTTGCGACGACCTTGAAGCCTCGGCGCGCGTCGTCGTCGGGCAAGCCGGCGCGGGGCAGGTCCATGGCGTCGCCCTCGACGAGGTGAAGCCGAGCGGGATGTGCGGCCACGAGGGTGGCGACGAGGTGCTGGTACAAAGCCCGGTCCTTTTCCACGGCCCATACCTCGGCGCCGGCCTCGAGCAACGCGGAGGTGAGCGTGCCGAGGCCAGGTCCGATCTCGACCACTCGATCGCCTGCGCGCACTTCGGCCAGTTCAAGCGATTTTCGGACGATGTTTCCGTCGACGAGGAAATTCTGGCCCAGGAACCGCTTGGGCTGATGCCCAAGCGACGTGAGCAGGGCGCGAGTCTCGGTCGGGGAGAGAGGCACGGAGTCGAGGGATGCGTTCAGGCTCCGGCGTTGTGGAAATCCCGGACCAGGGTCGCCGGATCTTCAGCCTTCATCAGCGCCTCGCCCACAAGGATGGCATGGGCTCCGGCCCGGTGGACGCGCGCGGCGTCGGCGGCGTTGAAGATTCCGCTTTCACTCACGGCGATCACGTCGCGTGGAAACTGCGGGATCAGCCGCTCGCTCAGGCCGAGGTCGGTCTTGAAAATCGAAAGGTCGCGATTGTTGACGCCCACGATGCGGGCGCCAAGGCGGAGCGCCCGTTCGAGTTCGGGTTCGCTGTGGATTTCGAACAGGCTGTCGAGGCCCGCCGCGTCCGCCGCCGATTTCAGGTCGCCGATCTCGTCGTCCGAGAGCGCGCGCACGATGATCAGAATGGCGCTCGCCCCGGCCTCGCGGGCCTGAAGGACCTGGATCCGATGGACCATGAAATCCTTCCTGATGCAGGGGCGCGCAGGGGGAGTACTTCGAAAGTGTGCGGTGACGCCACGAAGGTCGTCGAGGGAGCCGCCAAAATAGTGCTCGTCGGTGAGAACGGACAGGGCATCGGCTCCCGCCGCCTGGTAGCGTCTGGCCTGGTCGAGCGAGGAGACGCCGGCCTTGATGTCGCCGGCGGAGGGCGAGCGGCGTTTGATCTCCGAGATCACCGCCAATTTCCCATCGACGCGCCTCAGGGCCCGGGAAAAGGACGGCGGCGTGGGGAGGGAGGCGTGGGCCTGGCGGAGCTCCGAATCGGCGACCTCGCGGACCAGGGGCGCGATCTCGCGGCGCTTCCACGCCATGATCTCGGTGAGTTTGTCGGACATACGAAGACGGAAAATCGAGGGGTGCCGGGAGGGAAAGTCGACGATAATTGTGACGGAGTAACAACGAGTGTTGCGCGGAGGTGCACGGGCGTATTCCGTGCAGGAGCATGAGCTCGATTCACGACCTCCGGAAGACGATCGCACGCCTGCGTGCCCCGGGCGGGTGCCCCTGGGACCAGGAGCAGACACACCAGACCCTCACGCGCTGCCTGATCGACGAATGCAGCGAATTGCTGGACACAATCGACCGGATGGACATGCCGCACATGCGCGAGGAACTCGGAGACGTGCTCATCCAGGTCATCTTCCACGCGCAGCTCGCTGAGGAGGCCGGGCATTTTGACCTCGAGGACGTCGCGAAGGAGGTGAATGAGAAATTGATCCGCCGTCACCCGCACGTGTTTGGGGAGGGCCGGCTGAACACCTCCGAGCAGGTGTTGACCCAATGGGAGCTGATCAAGGCGCAGGAGAAGAAGGCGGCCGGAAAGACCGAGTCGGGGGTGTTCAAGGAATTGCCTCCGCGGCTGCCCGCACTGATGTACGCCGAGGCGGTCTGGAAGCAGATTGAGAAGAAGAAGCTTCCTGCCGACGGACTGGTGGACCGCGCGGCCGTGGCGCGCCGAGCCGCTGAACTGGACGACGACAAGCTCGGCCGGATGCTGTTCGAGATTGCGGCCGCGTGCCGGGAGCGCGGGCTCGACCCGGAAGGCGCGCTGCGGCGCGAGACGCTGAGGATCCAGGCGGAAGTCGAGCGCAAGGTGCTCCATGGAGACAAGGCCGGCTGATCCGTTGGAGGCGTTGAAGACCTCCTGGTGGCTGCCGTTCGAGGCCCACCTCGTGGGCGAGCGCCGCACCTCGCGGTATACGGTTCGCAACTACCGACAGGCGTTCGAGGACTTTTGCCGCTGGCTCGCGAACGCAGGGCTGGCGGATCGGGGTTTTGACGACCTGGACCGGAGAACGATTCGCGACTTCGTGATTGAGGCGCAACGGCGGTTTGACCGGCCGACCCTCCATAATCACGCCTCGGGCCTTCGCGCCTTCACGAAGTACTGGATGAAGCAGGGACGCCTGCGGCGGAATCCTTGGGTGGGAGTCCCGTTGCCGAAGCTCGAAAAGCGGTTGCCCAAATTTCTCACGGAGGAGCAGGTGAAGCGGCTGCTCGAGGCGCCGCAGAGGCTGCTCGCCCGCGGTGAGATCGACGAACGGACCGCCTGGCGCGACCGGCTCGTCATGGAGCTGTTGTACGGCGGAGGCCTGCGTGTCAGCGAGGCATCGTCGCTCAACCTTGGGGATATCGATCCCGACACGGGCGTGGCGCGCGTGGTCGGAAAGGGCCGCAAGGAGCGGCTTTGTCCGCTTGGCGAAGTGGCCACGGCCGTGCTCAGGCGCTGGACGAGCACCTATTCAATTGGGGATGATCCTGTGTCCCCGGTGCTGGTGGATGGTGCCGGCCGGAGGCTGTCCGTGCGTGAGATCCAGCGCCTCATGAAACGGCACCTGGCGGAGGCCGGGCTGCCCACGGACCTGACTCCCCACAAACTTCGGCACAGCTATGCGACCCACCTGCTCAATGCGGGCGCGGATCTGCGCCTCGTCCAGGAACTCCTCGGTCACGCCAGTCTGAATACGACTCAGGTTTACACCCACGTCAGCATTGCCCGCCTGCGGGAGGTTTACGACAAGGCGCATCCGAGGGCGTGAGGCGACGGGACATCGGGAGTCCGAAATTTGGCACTGCGCTCCAGCCTTCAGCCTTTCAGTCCTTCAGTCTTCAGCCATTAATTTCAGCATGGATTGCCGACCGCACTGCGGCGCGTGCTGCATCGCGCCGAGCATCTCCTCGCTTGGAAAACCCGCCGGCGTTCCGTGTCCGCACCTGCTTGCCGACTACCGCTGTGCGTTGTTCGGCAAGCCGGAACGCCCGGCTGTGTGCGTCAGCCTCAGGCCCACGGAGGACATGTGCGGCACCTGCAGGGAAGAGGCGATGGCGCACCTGACCCGGCTCGAGTCTCTCACCCACCCGGGTTCGTGATCCCTGGGCGGTCCCAGAGGCTCACTTGTGGTCCCACGGCAGCTTCACGTCCAGCCGTGGGTGCCGCCATACCTCGAAGCGCTCGAACATCTTGCCGGGATTGAGGATGCCGTTCGGATCCAGTGCGTCCTTGACGGCCCGCATGGCGCGAACCTGGGCTTCGTTGTGCTGCAACCTGAGGAATGGTGTTTTTGCCAGTCCGATGCCGTGCTCGCCGGAGATGGCGCCGCCCAGTTCCACCACGGTCTCCATCAACTTCCGCACCGCCTTCTCTGCGGCGCGACGTTCGACGGCTATCGCGCGATGATACATTATGTTCACGTGCAGGTTGCCGTCGGCAAGGTGTCCGAAGGTCGGTATCGATAGTTTGGATTCGCGGCGCAGGCGGTCCAGGAAACGCGCGAAGCGGACATAGTTTTGTGCGGGTACCACCACGTCCTCGTTCAGCTTGGAATCGCCGAGTTCGAACATCGCTCCGCTGCATTTGCGGCGGACGGCCCAGAGCGCCTCGGCCTCGTCGCGCGATTTCGCGGCGCGATGCGCGACCGCGTGTTCCGTCGCCCAGGAGAGCAGGGCGGGGCGCTGTTCGCGCAGCTCGGCGCGGCTCCCGGCGAGTTCAAGCAGCAGGACGGGTTTGCCGGCCTGCCCGGGAAAGACCGTGGCGCCGGTTGCGCGCTCTGCGCAGAGGACGGAATAGCGGTCCAGAAATTCGCAGATCGCGGGTTGAATGCGGGAGGCAAAGAGGGCCCTGGCCGCTCCGAAGGCGGTCGCCTCGTCCTTGAACGAGGCGAGGAGCGTCCAGCGCTCGGCGGGCTTTGGGATCAGTCGAAGCGTAGCCGAAGTGATCACGCCGAGCATTCCTTCGCTCCCGATCCATAGATCGCGCAGGTTGAAGCCTGCGGAAAACTTGCGGGTCGGCGTGCCCCAACGGACGAATTCGCCGGTTGGCAGAAGCCCCTCGAGGGCGAGCACGTAGTCTCGGGTCACGCCATATTTTCCGCCGTGCATCCCGCCTGCGTTGCAGGCGATGTTTCCGCCGATCGTGCAATACGCCTTGGACGACGGGTCAGGCGGATAAAACCAACCGTGCTTTTCAGCGGCGGCCTGGATGTCCGCGACGCGCGCGCCGGTTTCTGCCCGGATCAGCCCGGCCTCGGCGTCGACCCGGATCCGATTCCAGGCGGAGAGATCGACCACCCAGCCTCCGCGCAAAGGAGCCGCGGAGCCGGTCAGCGAAGTGCCCGAACCACGGATGGTCACGGGCACTTTGTGCGTATTAGCGAGTTTCAGCACAGTGGCCAGTGCCTCGCGGGAGGCGGGGTGCACCACGGCCTCCGGCGCGAAGGCAATCTTGCTGCTGTCGAAGGAGACCGGCGCGAGCGAAGCGGCATCGGTGCTGACATGTTGCCTGCCTAGCCTATGGACGAGTGTGCGGGTTGCGGCGGCGTAGTTCATGAAAGGTTTAGAATGACGAGCCGAATCAGGTAGGCTCAAGGATACGTTTACGTCACCAAGCCGAGCTTTCGTCCACGTATCGAAAATGCTCGAGTGGCGGTTGTATCGGGCGGATAGGCATTCGCGGGCCAATCACGAGCCAGAAGCCGCTCACCTTGTCGCGCAGGATCGCAGTAATGGACGGGCCGCCGAACGCGGGAGGGGCGTCTTATTCGTCTTGTACGGCGAAAATAGGAAGTGATGCATGTCGGTCTGGATCAACGGCACTGTGATTGTGCAAGATTTGTCTCGGCAAGGACCTGCCGATTTGGAATGCCTACATCCGTTGTTTATGGCCCTTTGGGAATACAAAGTCATCACCAGCGGCAAGGGCGGGTTCGCAACTCCCGCCTTGCTGGAAACTTATCTCAACCAACTCGGCACGGACGAGTGGGAGATCATCGAATTTCGCACGCAGCCTGACAATCCCCTCGCATTTTCGGGTTTGGCTCGTCGAACGACGCAGCGCGACTGGACGCTTGAGGCGGCTGCCGCAGCGGCGGCAAGAGCCGAGGCGGACAAACTGCGCGCGGAGTTTGCGGCCAAATTCCAGGCAGCCACCACCGGTGCTGCGGCGGATGCAGTGGCGGCTGCCTCCGAAAGCGGCACGCCCGATCGCGACGACACGTTCCGGCGTCCCCGCGACACGGAGCACGACGACGATCCTTACGCCCTGGACGACAGTTCCTCCGACGACGGTTCGGACGAATGGCCGGAGGAAGACCAGCTCCCGACCTTCTTCGAGGCGATCCGTCCGCACATGCGGCGCAACCAGAAGGGTCCGGGCTACTCGGTTGGTGTCGATTATCTCGTGAAGAAATTCGACGTCCTTGAGGAAGATCTCATGACCGCGCTCAAGGAGTGCGGGTTCGAGATTCCGGAGGACGAGGACGACAAGCCGGTTTACGTGGAGTACGACGGCGACCTCTATTGGGTGAACACCAATCGCCGCGGCGAGCTCTGGATCAACACCCGGGAGAAACCGCGCCCGGCATTCAAGGTGGTCAAGGGGACGCGCCTCGAGGGTGCCGAAGTCCCCGAACCCCAGGGCGGACGTCGTCAGGACCACGAACGTTCTCGCAAGTCGGAGGGTGAACACCGAAAGCAGGCTCATGAGGTCCAGCCGGATGCCCCGAAACAGTCCGAGGGCCCGCAGGAGGGCCAGAGGGTCGAGGCGCAGGCCCAGCCGGCCAAGGCCACGGCCCCTGCCGAGGCGGGCCCAGCCGAGCCGCTCCCCGAAGGGACGGCGCTGCTCGAAAAGCTCCGTCCGCTCATGCGCCGGAGCCGCGGCGGCTGGTCGGGAACGATTGGATACCTTTCACGTGCCCTCAGGCACACCGATGCCGAGCTTCTTCAGGCGCTGGCCGGTCTCGGGCTCGCGCCCGGGTCGGGCAGTGAAAAGGCGCCGGTCGTCGAAGTGGAGTCCTTTGCGTATTGGCTGAATCGCGACGGACGCGGCGGCGTCTGGATCAATGTTCGCGACGCCAAGCGCATGCGTGCCCAGGACCGCCCGGAGGGCGACAAGGCGCCTGAGGGCGAAGCCTCAGCCGCCCCGACCCCCGAAGCTCCGGCAGAGGCGGCTCCCTCCGCGGAGTTGCCCGCCGCAATCCCGGCTGCTGTTGAGGTGCCGTCGACCCCGGCTGAAGCACGGCCCGAGGCGACGGTCTCGACCCCGGTTGGGGAGCCTTCGACGGAGAGTGTCGCCGTTTCCGCGCCTTCCGACGCCGGGTCGGCCTCGCCGCTGGCTGGCGCCAGGCTGCTCCTCAAACCAACCCGCACGGGCGCCTTCGCAGGGGAGCTGTGCTCGCTGGCGTCCAAGATCGGAAAGTCCGCCGAAGAATTCTTGGCGGTCCTCGTCGAGTCGGGCCTCCGAGTTCCCGAAAAGCCGCGCGAGAAGCCCGTCTTTGTCGAATACGCTTCAGAAATCTTCTGGTTGAACCGTAACAGCAAGGGAGAGCTCTGGCTCAATGCCAAGGCGTCCAAGTTCACCAGCGACTCGGACGATGCGAGCGAGACGGGCGAAGCCCCGTCCGACGATTCGTCCGAGAAAAAGCCCCGCGGCCGCGGTCCCCGCACGCGTCGGCGCGCTTCGGATACGGCAGAGTAGGTCCCGATTTAGGGGACAATTTTTGATTACGACCTAAAGTCTTCGGCGCAGAGCGCCGAAGACGGTCATGTCGGCGCAAGGATGTGCCGGCATGAGTGGCCATGCTCAACCCGACATGGCCCGTGTGCACGAACGGAACGTGCGAAAATCAAGGAAGATACCATGTCAGTCGTAATCAACACGAACCTCGCGGCCACGATGGCTGCGAACAACCTGGCCTATTCGAATTCGATGCTGCAGAAGAGCCTGAACC
>MLJW01000063.1_pt1 | contig 136207 bp, 94 predicted proteins | sample 888231 | NCBI WGS metagenome assembly MLJW01 (sample SAMN05788063, study PRJNA343431) | mine drainage metagenome | isolation source: sample collected from the inflow into an acid mine drainage treatment plant... | place: Germany: Lusatia, lignite mining district | reverse complement strand
GTTCCTCACCGATGCGCTCGTACAGTTCAGGATCCTGCCGCACCGCCTCCGGCACGATCTCCACCGTCTCGGTGACCGGGATGTGCGCGAAGGCTTCCGCAGGCGTCGGCCTCGGCTCCCGGTTCTTTAATCGATCCAAAGGGGTCAAGTTTTACTATTTACCTCGACTGGGAAGGTGGGGGAGGCGGGGTAGGGGCATGGCAAGGAAACCGAGGCTGCGCGGATCGAGTGGGAGGCGTGATTGCGGCCGCTGTTTGGGAAATTCTAACGCACCCTCAAATCAGCGAGATGGAAGGTGGCGCTGGCCTGGGGTATGAGACAGTACACAAGCGTGAGCAACGGCTGGCTGGCGGAGCAACTTACCCCTTTGGATCGACTGATGGGCACGATGGAATTTGGTTCTATTATCGTGTTGAATTCGATCCTATTAAGATGTTGGTGAACGGGAAGACTGACTTAAAGGCCAAGCCGTAGCCCCAAACAACGCTTGGTTGGGGACGGTTGGATTATATGCGACAGTAGATGGTCTTCGAGGTAATGTACATATCCCCGGATCGAACCATTCGGCTTGGACGACTCTTGGCGGATGGAACTGGTGGGAGGCTTGGAAGAGGAGGCTGAGCTTGCCGACGAAGAGGCTGGCGCGTAGCGTCCGACTATGCCGACCACGGAAATCATTTTTGAAGTTCGGGAGGACGAGACTGACGGCGGTTACGTCGCCGCGGCGCTCGGGCACGACGTGTTTACCGAGGGCGACACGTTGGAACAGTTGCGCACGAATGTTCGAGAGGCTGTGCAGTGCCACTTTGGTGACGGCGTGCCCGGTCCGATGCCGCACGTGATCCGACTGCACTTCGTGCGCGATGAAGTGCTGGTACCGTGAAAATCCCGCGCGACGTAAGCGGAGCGGAGTTGGCGAAGGCTCTTCGCGTTCTCGGTTACGAGCGTGCGCGTCAGGATGGCTCACACATCCGGCTCACGACGAAGCAAGGCGGCGAGCATCACGTGACGGTCCCGAATCACAACCCGATGAAATTGGGGACGCTCACTGGCATTCTCAAGGCTCTCGCCGCGCATCACAAGGTTACGGTCGAGGAGTTAGTTAGGGCCCTCGGCCTGTAGCGCCCAATGGCGAAACGGTCTTGGTTGTGCCTTGAGCAAGACCGAATGCTAGTCAGTTTGAGATTAGTCCGACCGGGCGCCGATGTGCGTTGCGCGACTGAGGCGGCTGTAGGATTCGCGGGGGCAGGCAAAACGTCAATGCTTCGCGTCGAGGAACAGGTTGAGGTGATGCCGGCGGAGGTAGTTCAGGCGGTTGGGGATTGGAATCGGGAAGATGTGGAATCCGGACTCCTTGGTGGCGAGGGCCTCGTTGCTGGTTTTCAGGTAAACCGCCTTCCATTCGCGCCGGCCGTTCGAGAACCAGTGCACCGTTCCCATGTCGTCCGCACGGAGGAACACGGTGCCGGGTAGAAGCAGGGCTAGGAAGACCAGACAGGCGGAGCGCCGCAGGCGCTCGCCGGGCAGGCTCGCCAGCTCGAGCAGAATTGCGAAGGCGCCGGTGATCGTGAGCGTGACGTACCGGGAGGCTGCCGCTCCATCCATGCCAATGAATATCCGGCCCACCGCCGTGAACAGGCAGTAGATCACCGCGTAGCTGGAGAGCGCGAAAATGACGGTTCCGAGTGGCTCCGCCGCCGCGTCGCCCTTGAGGAGGGGGAGTCCACGGCGGATCGCGATACCGAGAAGGAGGGCCAGGATGCCGATTCCGAGGGCGATGTCTCCCGCACCGTGGCCGGGGACGCCGAAGTAGTTGGTGAGCATGAGGCCGGCGAAATAGAAGTACTCGACCGGGTGTTTGTACGGAAAGTAGAAGCCGTTTACCGCGGGCTCGAAATGGTACCCTTTGGCGAACAGCGCCCACGAAGCGGCGATCGCCACAAGTGCTGCGACCGCCCAGGCGCGCCGCCCCGCATCCCCGGTTTTCCAGGCGTACACGAGCTCCGTGGCCATCACGACGGGAGCGATGAGCCCCACGAAGAGACCGAAGCCGGTGAAGATGAGCAGAAACGTCAACACGGCCTGGATTGGGTAACGCCAGCGGTGGTCGCGCACGAAGCAAGCGAGGCAGTACCCCATGAACAGTGCCATTGGCATGGCGCCGTGGGAGATATTTGAGGGGCCGACCCACATCTCGTATTGGCGCATGTTGAGGAAAAGGAGGGGCACAGCTGCGAGCGCCGCGGCAGACCCAAGCTTCGCGCGGCGAAGGAGGAGGAGCGCAAGTGCGGTCGCGCCGATGGTGACGCCGCACACGCCGAAGGCATCCCAGCGGCTGTTCCACCCGCTCAGGTGGGCGAGGAGGTCGGTGAGGATGAACCCGATGCCTTGCCTGTGGGGCCCGTGCTGGAGCGAGAACACGTCCCAGAGCGAACCGTGGTGAAACAGCGGGAAGTAGATGTCCCATTGATCCCAATACAGGATGTTCACCGCGTAGCGGTTCACGAAGGCCAGCTGCCTCACCGCAAGCGCGGCAAAGAGCGCGAGCGCCAGGAACGTGGGCAGGCGGGAGAGGAGCGGCTTGCTGCGCGTGCTGGCGTTATCCGGTGAAACCATGGTGGGTGCGGGATGGTGGGAGACTGGCGGGTGGGGAGGGCCGCGGACGTGTCCGGGGGCGGAGCTTCGGATCGGTGCGCCTCGGAGAATTCACGCCCCGCGGGGCTGCGCAAGGTCTGGAAGCCGGGGAGGGTAGGCAAGGGCGAAATCCTCGGAGTCGAGGCTGAGGTTCGGGTTGTAGGCCGGGTCCGCCAGGAGCGAGTCGCCCCAGCGGGCCTGGATCGCCTCGATCTCCCGGCGGAAGCGCTCGACCTTCTCGGGCGTGTCGTCCGAGCCGCGCGTGGCCGACTCGTGGTGGATCATCTCCGCGAACGGCGTGTAGAGGTTTCGGTAGCCGCGGGCTTGAATACGCAGGCAGAAGTCGACGTCGTTGAAGGCGACGGGCAGCGCCTGCTCGTCGAGGCCGCCGACCTCCTCGTAGACCGAGCGCCGGATCACTAGGCAGGCGGCTGTCACGGCCGAGAGGTTCTGGGTCAGGTGCGGGCGAAACTGCGGGTTGCCGGGCTCGTCGCGCGAGAAGAGCTTGAACGCGTGGCCTGCGACGCCGCCCAGGCCGACGATCACGCCCGCGTGCTGGAGCCGCCGGTCCGGATAGAGCAGGCGCGCGCCGACCGCGCCGATGTCGGGCCGGAGGGCGTGGGCGGTCATCTCGGCGAGCCAACCTCCCTCGAGCACCTCGATGTCGTTGTTGAGCAGGCAGACGACTTCGCCGCGGGATTCGCGCACGGCGAAATTGTTGATCGCGGAATAGTTGAACGGCTGGTCGTAGCGAAGCACCCGGACGCCGGCCCGGCGCTCGAGCTGCTCGAAGAGGGCCAGCGCCTCGGGATCGTCGGAGCGGTTGTCGACGAGGAGGATCTCGCAGGGCTCGTAGTCGGTGCGCGCCACGAGGGAGGCCACGCACTGCGCGACCAGCCGCGCGGCGTTGTGGGTGGGGATGATGATCGACACCAGCGGACGGGCCGGCGGCAGTTCGACGCGGAGGCGCCAGTGGCGGCCGACGGTCTGCACCAGCGTGGCCCTGAGTCCGATTCGCTCGCAGTGCCCGGCGAGCGCCCTGCGCGCGGCCTCGGACGCGTAGTCTTTCTCGACGAGATCGAGCGCGGTGGAGCCCGACACCGCGCGCCAGTGGTAGAGGACGCGCGGGATGTGGCGTATCGAGGAAGCGGCGACACGTTCGGACAGCCGCAGGAAGAGGTCCCAGTCCTGGCTGCCCTCGAAACCGGGGCGCATGCCGCCGAGCGAACGCAGCGTGGAGGTGCGGATGACGGCGAGGTGGCAGAGGTAGTTCTGGCTGCGGAGCAGATCGGGGTTCCAGTCGGGCTTGAAATGCGGGTCGAAGCGGCGGCCGAGCTCGTCGATCTTGTCCTCGTCCGAGTAGATGAACTCCGCGTCCGGGTGCGCGGCGAGCTCCTCGGCGACGAGCAGCAGCGAGTGCGGGCGGAGTTCGTCGTCGTGGTCGAACAAGGCGCAGAAGTCGCCCGACGCCATCCCTAGCGCGGTGTTGGTGGCCTCGCAGATGTGTCCGTTGGACTCCCTGAATGTCAGCCGAATCCGGTGGTCCTCGGCGGCGGCCCGCTCGAGAAGCGGGCGGAGGCGCGGGTCGGTCGAGGCGTCGTCCGTGATGCACAGTTCCCAGTTCTCGTAGGCCTGTGCGCGAACCGACGCGATCGCGCGGGCGAGCCAGCGCGGATCGGTGTTGAACACGGGCATGAGGATCGAGAGGAGCGGTCCTCCCTGGAGCCGGGCGGCGCGCGCGCGGAAGGCGGCCAGATGGACGTCGCTCAAGGTGTCGTAGGTCGCGACCCAGTGGTCGTAACTGCCCTTGGGGGCTGCGGGCGGCTCCGCGTCGAGGTCGAAGTCGACGAAGCGCCGCCAGGCGCCTGTGGCGTCGCGCAACTCGAGGTCGAGCCGGTGGTCGCCGGCCTCGAGCGCAACCTCGATCCTGAAGCCCGAGCGTGCCGCCTGTTTCCAGCCGGGCATGAGCAGGGCGATATCCGGACGACCGAGCCCGTGCACACCGTCGTAGGTGCGTTCGCCAACGCGTGCGCGGATGGCGGTGGGTTCGGCGATGTCCTCGTAAAAGCACCAGCCGCGGATGGTGAACGACTCGCCGCGGTGGCGGAAATCGCGCGGTGCCTCGATGAAGTAGTGGTAGCAGGTGGAATCCGCGGGCGGCGCCTCGCGGTCCGGGCCCGGCGTCGTCTCCGCGTGGCTCGCGGCGGGGCTGACCTTTGGGGCGCCGAGGGGATCGAGCAGCGCGCGGCGCAGGGCGCGCAGGGGGGCTGTGGCCTTCCAGGAGAACGAACGCTGCATCCGCCGGATCTTCTCGTCGCGCAGCGCGAGGGCGGCGGAGGCCTGCTCCAGTTCGCGACGGAGTCGGACCTGTTTCTCTCCGAGAGCGCGGAGGCGTTCGCGCTCGGGCGCCTCGCGCGCCTCGAGCCTGTCCAGGGCGCGCTGTTCGCGTTCGAGCGCGCGCCGTCGCTCCTCATCAGTGAGCAGTTCCCGCGCCCAGGAGAGCCGTGCTTCCCGTGCGGCCTCCCGCGTGGCGAGTTCCGCGCGGATGCGGCTGTCGGCGAGTGCGGCCTCGAGCTCGTGCAACCTAGGATTCCGAATCGCGCCGGCCGCGTAGGGCCAGAGCCGGGACCACACCGGGTGGGCCCCCTCGAGGAAGCGTTCGATCGCAGCCGAGGCCTCGGAGAGCTCGCCCTTCGTGCGCAGCCGGCTTGTCGCGGAAATCACGTAGGTGAACAGCGCGTCCGGGACGACCTCGATGCGCAACCCACGCTCGAGGATCGCGAGGTAGCACCGCCAATCCTCGACCAGGCTGCCGCCGGGGAAGCCGCCGACCTCGTGAAACACGCCTCGCTTCACCAGCGTGTTGGTGTCGGCGATCGTGTTTTCGACCATGGCCGACTCCAGGCAGGAGCCCAGCGGAAGAAAGATGTATCCGGGATCGCGAGACGGATCCGCGCCCTCGGTCAGGGCGTGAAAGGCGCAGGTGACCGCCGCGGCGCCCGTGCGGGCCATGGCGCGCGCGAGGGAGGCGACCATGTCGGGGCGGTAGCGATTGTCGGAATCGCAGAAGAGGAGGGCGTCGGCGCGGGCGACCGAGGCGGCTCGGTTGCGGGCGGCGGCGGGGCCGGCGTTGTCCTGGCGGAGGAATTGCCAGCCGGGAAGTGCGAAGCGGCGCGAGGCCTCGTTGAAGGCGGCGCGGGCCTCGTCGCTGCGGGAACCGTCGTCGATCACGATCACCTCGTCGGGCGCCAGGGTCTGGGCGGCGATGTCCTCGAGCGCGAGGAGCAGTTTCCGGGGTTGTTCGAAGTGCGGCATGCACACCGCGACGGAGGGGAGCGCGGGGTCGCCGCCCGCGGCGCTGACGGCGGCGTCCCCCGCCAGAGCGATCAGGTCGTGCAGCGCGTCGGCGGGTCCCGAGCGATCGGGAACACTCCAGCCGCGGCTGCGGGCCCAGGTGAGCGCGCTGCTATCCTGGAACACTGCGGCGTCGGCCTCGGCGAGGGCGGTCCGTTCGAGAAAATCGGTTGCGATGTCCTCGCGTCCCGAGCCGGGGAAGGCATCGAGACGCTCCCGGGTCCGTTCCCGCAGGTCGTCTGCGGCGAGCACCACAGCGCAGCGCGCGAGCGCGATCCCGGCCCGGCGTGCGGCGAGTGGCGCAGCCGCGTGGGCGGGCGAGCCTGCGAAGACGACCACCTCGGGCTCGAGCTGGCGAAGGACGTGGATCAGGTGCCAACCGATGCGCTGGGCCTCGATCGGAGGGTGGATCGGGGCCTCGAGCGGAAGCGGGCGGTCCTCGATGTGCTCGTAGCGTGCGCCTGCGCGCAGGCAGGCGGCCTGCAGGTCGCGGCGGACTTCGAGAGGCTCGTGGCGCGTATGAATGACAGTCCATCGGCCGCCGTCGGCGACCAGATCGCTCAGCAACCGCCACGGCAAGTCCGGGCCGGACCCCGGCGCGCCGGGTGCGGAGAGATCGTGGACGATGAGGAGTCCCTGCTGGATCATCGGTTGGGAGTGGAGGGCATTTCCCGCGGGAAGAAAATCGGATAATCCAAAAAGGTGGGGTGAACAGAAGGCAACGAAGGGAACGAAGAACGAACTGTTTTCACAGAATTGAGAGCGTTGATTGATTCACCGTTTGAGTGATCGGATTTTGGCTCGGTGAATTCGTGCAATCGCTTGGTTCGGCCTTCTTGGCTATCTTCGTTTCCTTCTGTTAACTGCTCTTTTCTGGCTCAATTCCGCGTCGGAATCGGGGGGGATTTGGTTCAGACGCGTAGGCCGATTTTCAGGAGGGCGTTCACAAGGGCGCTGTCGAACTGGACGTGGCGCATTTTGGAGCGGAACTCCTCGTCGGGCACGGGGCGGCCCATCGCGCGTTCGCGCAGGCGTTCCATCTCCGGGACGCCGCTGCGCTCCATGGCTGTGCGGGTCTTCTGCCCGCCGTGCCAGCGGAACATGCCAAGAAACCGCGGCAGCCGCGCGAACCGGGCGCCCGCCTGCTCGAAACGCTGGAGCAGGTCCCAGTCGAGGGCGAAGTGCAGGCTGCGGTCGATCCCGCCGACGCGGTCCCATATCCTGCGACGCCAGAACAGCGTCTCCTGGGGCACCATGTCGAAGATCCGCAGGTCGTCGCAGCGGCGCCGCGGCGTGATCCAGCGGCCAATCTCGCGGTCGGACTCGTCGATCAGGATGCGGTGCCCGTAGACGACGTCGACCTCGGGGTGGCGGGCAAAAAATCCGGCCACGTGTGCGAACGCGCCGGGGACGTAGCGGTCGTCGGAATTCAGATACGCCATCACGTCTTCGGGACCGCCCTGCAGGTGTGCGAACCCGCGAAGGATCGCGTCGGCCTGGCCCTCGTCGGGTGCGCTCTCCCAGTGGGCCAGCCTCGCGTCGGGCGCGGCGGGTGGGCGGGCGGCGAGTTCGCGCAGGATGTCCGCGCTGCCGTCGGTCGAACCGCCGTCCTGGATGGCGTACGACACACGTACGCCGGGCTGGCTCAGGACGCTGTCGACGGCCTGTCGCAGAAAGGCCGCCTGGTTGAAGGAAGGGGTGACGATTGCGAACGCCGGGAGGCGCGCGGCGGGTGCGCGCGGGGAGGGCAGGCGGACGGGCGCGAGCGGTCGCGGCGGATGCTGCTCGAAGCGGGCGATCGTGAGCCAGTCGCGGCAGGTCATCCGCGACACGAGGTACTCCTGTTCGTCCGCGGGCACGAGGTCCCAGGCCCGCGGATCGCCGGTCCAGGCCAGCCGCCAGAAGCGCGCGCGCCGGAGGGCATCGCGCAGCCCCTCGGCGGGGGGCGCGGCGAACGGCAGCTCGGCGAAGGTGTGCCAGGCCCCGTCCTCGCAGCGGGCCTGCAGCTCGCAGGTGGTCGCGAGCGCGGGGAGCCGGACGGCGATCTCGAAGCCCGAGCGCTCCGCGCCGGGTTCCGGAAAGGCGTCGTGGACGTCCTGGCGCCCGAGTCCGTAATGCCCGGGATGGATACGCCAGCCGCAGCGCGCGCGGACCGCGTCGACTGCGCCGGTGCGGGCGTAACACCAGCCGCGGACGACCACGCGGCGGGGCGGGGAGGCGAGATCCACGGGAGAGTCGATCCAGTGGCGGAAGCGGGTCCCTGCGTCGGTCATGGCGTCAGGCGCTGTGTCGGTGCGCGGCCCTGCCCTGGGCGGGCGTGGCGGGACGGGCGCGGGGCGGGCATGCGGCGATTGAGCGTCGGCGCGGGGGGAGGTTCAACCGAAAAGGCGGTGCGGGCGCCTTGTCCCTTTACACGCGGGCGGGCCTGTCATTCCCTGCGGAATCCCTCCCATGCCCCTGCCGACGTTGATCCACGTGGACAGCCCGACCCAGCAAAGCCTTGCGGGCCGGTTCGCCGTCTATGGCTGGGTGGCGAGCGAGGCCCCGCTGCTGGCCGCGCGCATCGTCGCGCCGGGCGGACCGATCCCGCTCGCCTGGGAGCCGAGGCCGGACGTGCGGAGCGTGCATTCGGCGTATGCGCACTCGAGCGGATTTCGGGGAGCCGCCGGTCCGGGCGACCTGCGCGACGGCGTGCTGGTCATCGAATGCGAAACGGCCGCCGGGGGCGTGCGCACGGAGAAGGTGCTCCCGCCGCTGGCCGTGCCCGCGGACAAGGCGGCGAGGCTCGAGCGGATCCGGCCGCATCTGCGCGCCGACCTGCCGTTCCGCGAGACGCCGTTCCACTTCGATTTCCTGACCGACGAGGTGCGTCGGAACTTCAACGTGGTGGATACGGACGCGGTGTCGGGCTTCGAGTATGCGCCGGACGTGCGTGCGGAGATCGACCGTGTGGGGGACGAGTTGGTGCTCGACTGTGGCGCGGGCAACCGGCCCTCGACGCTGCCCAACGTGGTCAACCTCGAGATCGTGCCCTACGCGAGCACCGACGTCGTCTCGGTGGCCGAGCGCCTGCCGTTTCGGGACAACACCTTCGCGGTGGTCGTCTCCTGCGCGGTGCTCGAGCACCTGAAGGATCCCTTCGCGGCGGCGCGGGAGATCATCCGCGTAACGCGCCCGGGCGGACTGATCTACGCCGACGTCCCCTTCCTCCAGCCCTTCCATGGGTATCCGTCACATTATTACAACATGACGATGGAGGGCCTGAAGAACCTGTTCGCGGCGGAGTGCTCGATCGAGCGGGCGTTCGTGCCCCGGTACGGGAGCCCGGTTTGGACGCTGACGTGGTTCCTGAACAGCTATGCCGCGGGGCTGCCCGAGGAGACGCGGCGGCGGTTCCTGGACATGCGCGTCTCGGACCTGATGGCGCCGGCGGCGGCGTACCTGGATGAGCCTTGGGTGAGCCAGCTGGCGGAGGCCCGGCAGGTCGAGCTGGCCTGCGCCAACTCCGTCGTCGCACGGAAGCGCTGAACGGGGAATCAGGCGCCCGCGTCCTCGTTGGCCATGTCCGAGGCGGTCCGGCTCAGGTACATGAAGAGGTCGAGCTCGGTGCGTGTGACGTGCATGGCGCGCACGACGGCGCGCTGGGCGTCGTCGAGGGGGCCGGTCGACGAGTTATAATCGGCGGGGTTGGTGCCGCGCAGGAAGGTCCGGTGGAGGTCGACCAGTTGCCGGATTCGCGCCGCCTGGCTGCGTTCGAAGGCCTGGATTTTGTCGGGTGGCAGGGAGGCTGCGCGACGGGCGGTCTCGGCGTGGATGTAACTCCGCACCAGGCTGTCGAAGCGAATCAGCCGTTCGGATACCTGTTCCCGGAGCAGCCGGTCGCCGCGTGCGGCCAGTTGTGGATACGCGTAGGGATCGAAGCCCTCGGCGCGAAGCCGGTCGACGACGTCGCGCCAAGCGCGCACGGTCGGCGAGGGGTCGGTCGGCGGCCTGCGGTATTCGACATGGTAGTCGGCTGCGACGGGCTGTTCACGGCGGATACGGAGCAGGAGCGCCTGCGCGCTCGAGATCGATCTGACGCTCGCGTCGAGCTCGCGCTCGATCGGTGCGACGACGACCTCGGCAAATTCGGGCTGTGCGATCAGGCGTGCGAGCGCCTCGCCTGCCTGCCTGGCCTGTCGCTGCTGGGGCAACACGCCCAGGAGCCCCAGGTACTTGTGGCCCGCGAGGGTTCCCAGCGTGGCGATTGCGGCGACCAGGGCGGCGAGGAGGAGGGGACGGCGCCAGAGCCGGCCCAGAAGACTTCGCCGATGATAGATCTTTTCAGACGCCTTGAATGGACTGGCGTTGGATGGAGTACTCATTGGCTGCGCCGTCGAAATTAGAGGGGGTGCACGAAATTCGCAAGTGCGTCCTGATTGGCCGTTTCGGCGGGCCGCCCAAGCCGGCGGAGCATCGCCTCGACGAGGCCGGCGGGAGCGGCGGACGGCACGGAACCGGCTCTGTCTGCCGCATTGACACGGGCCGTTCGGCTCACGCACAGTCACCTTTTTACCACGTTCCCGGCCCAGTTTCCGCCACCCGCCCACACATGTCGCAAGTCATCGCCGTAATCGATTTCGGGTCACAGTACACTCAGGTCATTGCCCGTCGCATCCGTGAGTGCCAGGTTTACTCGAAGATATACCATCACTCGACCACGGCTGAGCAGCTCAAGGCTGACGGGGTGATCGGTGTGATTTTCTCGGGCGGCCCGAGTTCGGTGTTTGCTAAGGGGGCGCCCCGGCCGGATCCGGCGGTGTTCGAGCTGGGCGTGCCGATCCTCGGCATCTGCTACGGCATCCAGCTGATGGGCCACCTGCTTGGGGGAAAGGTCTCCCGGAGCACGCATCGCGAGTATGGCCACGGCAACCTGAAGGTTGTCCGCGCGGGCCGACTCTTCTCGGGGCTGCCGAAGAGCCTTCGGGTCTGGAACTCGCACGGCGACCGGCTTATTGCCCTGCCACCGGGCTTCCGCGCCATCGGCACGACGGAAAACTCGGAGTTTGCCGCGGTCGAGGATCCGAAGCGCAATTTCTACGGCATTCAGTTTCACCCGGAAGTGTTTCACTCCGAGCGCGGCGTGGAGGTCATCAAAAACTTCCTGATCGGAGTCTGCGGCGCGAAGCAGGACTGGACGACGAAGGACTTCATCCAGCACGCGGTGGAGAACATCCGTGCCACTGTCGGGAAATCGCGTGTGATCCTCGGGCTGTCGGGCGGCGTCGACTCGTCGGTCGCGGCCGCGCTGATCCACAAGGCCATCGGCCGCCAGCTGACCTGCGTCTTCGTCGACAACGGCCTCCTGCGCAAAGGCGAGCGCGACTACGTCGAGAAGCTCTATGCGCGCCACTTCCACATCGACCTGCGAGTTGTGGACGCCTCGAAACTCTTCCTCCGTCGCCTGAAGGGCGTCGCGGATCCCGAGCACAAGCGCAAGATCATCGGCAACACCTTTGTCGAGGTGTTCGAGAAGTCGCTAAAATCCATCGGCCACGCCGACTTCCTCGGCCAGGGCACGCTTTATCCGGACGTCATTGAGAGCGTCGCGATCGGGAACAATCCCGCCGCGCTGATCAAGTCGCACCACAACGTGGGCGGCCTGCCCGAGCGCATGAAGCTGAAGCTGCTCGAGCCGCTGCGCGAGTTGTTCAAGGACGAGGTGCGCCGCGTGGGTACCGCGCTTGGCCTGCCCAAGGAAGTCGTCTGGCGCCAGCCCTTCCCTGGTCCCGGCTTGGGCGTGCGGGTGCTCGGGGCGATTTCGGCGGACCAGCTCGGGATTCTCCGCGAGGCGGACGCCATTCTCCAGGAGGAGATGATGGCTAGCGACTGGTACTACAAAGTGTGGCAGTCGTTCTGCGTCTTCCTTCCGGTCAAATCGGTGGGCGTCATCGGCGACGAGCGCAACTACTCCTATGTCATCGCCCTGCGCGTGGTCGAGAGCATCGACGCGATGACGGCCGACTGGACCCGGCTGCCCTACGACCTGCTTCAGAAAATCTCCGGCCGCATCACCAACGAGGTTCGCGGCGTCTCGCGCGTCGTCCTGGACATCAGCTCGAAGCCGCCCGCGACGATCGAGTGGGAGTGATTCCGGTCGTCGGACCGGCTCGCGGCAACGCGGCCAGCGCGTGAGTTTCGGAAGTCATTGCGGGGTAGTCTCAAGGAAACTCCGCTGTGCGGAGCTCGCGCGGTTGTGCCAGGTCGACAGGAACCTGCTTTTGCCGTTGCGGTCGCCGAAGCTTTCTCGCTAACCGTAGTGTAAGCCATGCGATTCAAACTCCTCTGCGTCCTTATCGCCGCCGCTGTCATGGGTGTTCCGAGCTTGGCCAGGGCGGAGGCGACGCCCTTCGATCTCGCGATCATCGCAAAGGCGCGGGCCTATGTGGGGCCGGAGGCCACGCTCAACTCCATCCGCACGATCCATTTCACGGGCCATCTCACGACGGACGACGGGGCCAAGGCTGCGCTGGACATCATGTTCAAGAAACCCTGCTGCCAGCGCGTGGTGACGACCGGCGACAAGCAGATCGAGGTGACCGCGCTCGACGACTACGATGCGTGGCAGCGCATCTCCGACGCGAAAGATCTTCGCCACAAGACCCTGGCGATCCTGGGCAAGGACAAGATCCTCCGCCTGCGGGCGAACACGTTCGAGAACCTGTATTTCTTCCGCGGAGTCACCGACCCCGAGGACATCGACGACCTGGGCCGCACGACGATCGACGGGCGCGAGGCCGTGAAGTTGCGGTTCAACTACGATCCGGGGATCTACTTCGTCCGTTATTTTGATGTCGAAACCGGCAAACTGCTGCGCACCGAGACCGCCTTTGGCGACGTGATCGTGGAGGAAGGCAGGATCGTGGTGGACGGGGTGAAGTTTGCGAAGCGCATCATCACCACCTCCCCGAAACCGGGCGGCGGGACGTACCGGATGACCGTGGATTTCGACAAGGTCACCTTGAACGAAGAGATGCCCGAGAGCCTGTTCAGCGTGCCGTTGCCCACCTTCGATTGAACCCGTCCCCCTCCATTTCCAGCTTCCCGATGCGAATCCTCAGCGCCTCCTCAAAGACGTTTTCAGACGACCTCGCCTCCTTCTGCCGCGGAGCGCTGGCTCCCAAGGAGATGACCGACTCGGTGGCCGCGATCCTGGCCGATGTCCGCGAGCGCGGCGATGTGGCCATCGCGTACTACGCGGCCAAGTACGACGGCGCGAAGCTCGCCGCGCGCAATTTCCGCGTGAAGCCGGAGGACATCGCAGCCGCGGCCAAGCGCATCGGTGCGGCCGAGAAGAAGGCGATCCTCGCAGCAATCGACAGCGTGCGCTCCTTCCACGAGAAGAGCCTTCCCAAGAATTGGACCGGGCGCAATCCGCACGGCGCCGAGGTGGGCGAGCTGCACTTCCCGCTGCGCCGCGTGGGCATCAACGTGCCGCGCGGCCAGGTGCCGCTGCCCTCGACGGCGGTGATGACGATCACGCTGGCGAAGATCGCGGGCGTGCCGGAGATCGCGGTTTTCACACCCTGCGATTCGAGCGGACGCGTGGCCGACATCCTGCTCGCGACGTTCCATTTCTGCGGAGTCGACGAAGTGTACCGCGTGGGCGGCGTGTATGGCGTCGGGGCGATGGCCTACGGCACGATGACGATCCCTGCGGTCGACAAGATTTTCGGCCCGAGCAACGCCTACGTATGCGAGGCGATGCGCCAGGTGTTTGGGACGGCGGGCGTCGCCGGTCTCCCGGGGCCCAGCGAGGTGATGATCGTCGCGGACGACACGGCGCGCGCCGACTTCGCTGCGGCGGACCTGCTTGCGCAGGCCGAGCACGGCTCGGGCAAGGAGAAAATCTATTTGGTGAGCACCTCCCGGGCGATGATCGATGAGATCCACAAGGAAGTGCAGACGCAGCTCAAGCACCTCAGCCGCGGAGAGCCGCTTCGCCATGCGCTGCAGCACGGGTTCCTTTCGATCGAGGTTCCCTCCCTGGCGCGCGCCGCGGAGGTCGCCAACTACGTGGCGCCCGAACACCTCGAGCTGCTGGTCAAGGACTCGGCGGTGAAGGGCCTGCTTTCCGGGATCACCACAGCCGGTGCGATCATGGTCGGAAACTACACGCCCACCGCGCTCGGCGATTTTGTCGCCGGTCCGAGCCACGTGCTGCCGACCGGCCGCACCGGACGGTTCTTCAGCGGCCTTCGCGTCGCCGATTTCATGCGCCGCACGAGCCTGATCCGATACGACCGTGCGAGCGTCCGCAAGGCGGCGCCCGTCGTGGCGGCTTTCGCGGGCATGGAGAAGCTCGACGCGCATGGGCGCTCGGTGGCGGTCCGCTGCGAGTGACGGGCCCGGCGGGTCCGGTGAACCCAAACGCAGTTAACAGAAGAAAACGAAGACAACAAAGAAGGCCGAGCCAAGCGATTACACGAAATCGCCGAGCCAAGATCGAGTCACCCAAACGGGGAATCAATCGACGCTCCAAATTCTGTGGTCAGCGGTTCGTTCTTCGTTCCCTTCGTTGCCTCCTGTTCCACTCGATCGTCGAATTTAGGGTGAAAATTGTCGGGTTGCCTCCCGGGCGCCGACCCTTCGTCGTGGAGGGCTGCACACCGCGTTGACGCCATGTCTGACTCCGCACTCAGCTCCCTCGCCCTCCCGCACGTCTCGAAGCTCCACGCCTACACGCCCGGCCTCCAGCCGACCGAGCCGGGTTGGGTGAAGCTGAACACCAACGAGTGCCCGTATCCGCCGAGTCCCCGCGTGGCGGAGGCGATCCGCCGCGAGGTGGGGGAGGAAGGCTCCTCGCTTCGCCTGTATCCCAACCCGACGAGTCAGCCGGTACGCGCCGCCGTCGCGCGCCTCCACGGCGTGAAGGAGGAGAACGTCTGCGTCGGGAACGGCTCGGATGACATCCTGAACCTGATCGTCCGCGTCTTCTGTTCGTCCGCCGCGCCGCTCGGCCAGACGAGCCCGAGCTACTCGCTTTATCCGGTGCTGGTGGAAATCCAGGACGGCCGTTTGGAGACCGTGCCGTTCGACCGGTCGATGCGTCTGCCGGTGGAGCGGATCGTCGCGTCGCCGGCGCCCGCCTTTCTGCTGACCTCGCCGAATGCGCCCACCGGCGTTGGTTTCTCGAATGCGGACCTCGAGCGCATCCTCGCCGGGTACCGCGGCGTGCTCGTGGCGGACGAGGCCTATGCGCCTTTTGCCTCGGAGGACGCCATTCCGCTGCTGGCGCGTTATCCGCGCCTGCTGGTGGTGCGCACGCTTTCGAAGGCCTATGCGCTCGCCGGCCTGCGCGTGGGTTATGTGCTGGGTCATCCGACGCTCATCGACCTGCTGGACCGGGTGCGCGACAGCTACAACGTCAACCGCCTCTCCCAGGCGGCGGCGGTGGCGGCGCTGGGCGACGTCGCCTACTACGACGGGGTGATCGCTCGGGTGAAGGCGACCCGCGACGCGTTTGTGGCCGGGCTCGACCGCCGCGGCTGGTTCACGTATCCGAGCGCGACCAATTTCATCTTCACGGAACCCCGCTCGGCGCGCGGGGAGACGGGGCCTGCGGTGGCGAAGGCGTTGTACGATTTCCTGTGCGCGAACCGGGTTTTGGTCCGTTACTTCCCCAGCCACGCCTTGACCGCTTCCTTCCTGCGCATCAGCGTCGGCACCGACGCCGAAATGGACGTCCTCAACCGCACCCTCGACGCATGGCTAAACGCAGCAGCTCCCAACGCCTAGCCTCGGTCTCGCGAAAGACCGCGGAGACAGACATTACGCTCTCGCTCGCCGTCGACGGCACGGGCGTGGCGAAGATCGACACGGGCATCCCGTTCTTCGATCACATGCTCACCCTGTTCGCGAAACACGGCCTGTTTGACCTGACCGTGAAGGCGAAGGGCGACGTGGACGTGGACTACCACCACACCGTCGAGGACGTCGGCCTGGTCCTGGGCGAGGCGTTCAGGCAGGCGCTCGGCGACAAGCGCGGCATCGTGCGCTACGGCTTTTTCCTGCTTCCGATGGACGAGGCGCTCGCGCGCGTGGTCGTGGACCTGAGCGGACGCGCCTGCCTGGTGTACGACGTCGAGCCGCCGACGATGTACGTGAGGGATTTCAATTTGATCCTCGTGAAGGAGTTCAGCCGTGCGTTTTCCAATGCGCTCGCGTGCAACCTGCATGTGAAGCTTGAATACGGCGAGGAGCCGCATCACGTGGCGGAGGCGATCTTCAAGGGCCTCGCGCGCGCCATGGACGCGGCCACCCGTGCCGATCCACGCATCGCGGGCGTGCTGCCCAGCACCAAGGGCGCGCTGTGACCGGCCCCCGGCCCTGGGGTCGATAGGTTGGAAAATCGTCCGGGCGTGGGCACGGTGCCTGAAATTGACTTGAGGGCGGATTTTGAGCTCCCCTCGGAGGCACAAGAGGGCGTGAGGTTTCCCTGCAATTGCCCTTCTCCGTGGTTCAAATCCGCCTGCGTAATCTAGGTTGAAACACCGGGCTCGGGTCCTGAATACTCTGTCATTCCATGTCATTCATTGCGGTCATCGACAGCGGCATCTGCAACCTTCGCAGCGTCACCAAGGCCCTCGAGGCGGTGGGCGCGGAGGTGCGCGTCATCACCCGCGCCGACGAGGCGCGCGGTGCGGCGGGGGTGGTGCTGCCGGGGGTGGGTGCGCTCCGCGACTGCGTGGCGGCGCTGAGGCGCGACGGACTCGACTCGATGGTGCGCGACTGGATTGCGGCGGACCGGCCTTTCCTGGGCGTGTGCCTCGGCATGCAGGCGCTTTTTGAGCATTCGGAAGAGGGCGACGTCGAGGGACTTGGCGCATTCCGCGGCCGCGTGATCCGCTTTCGCCTGCCCGCGGAATTCAAGATTCCGCACATGGGCTGGAACACCGTGGCGTTTACGCAACCCGGCTCTCCGCTGGCGGCGGGACTCCTGCGCGAGGGCGAATCGTTCTACTTCGTGCACAGTTTTCACTGCGTGCCCGCCGAACGCGACCTCGTGCTGGCGGAGTGCGACTACGGTGGTCGCTTCACCGCGGCGATCGGGCGCGGGCGGGTCTTTGCCACGCAATTTCATCCAGAAAAAAGCCAGGCAAGGGGCCTCGCGCTCTACCGCAATTTCGCGCGAGTCGCCGGCTGCGTGGCCTGACGCGCGGCGGAGCCCGTCGCGTCGCCGCCGCATCGATACGCGGCATCGACGTCAGTCCCGGGGCCCATGCGAAACTGGAATGGGGCCCTCGGCAGCAGCTCCTCTTATTTTGCCTTATGGTCATAAGGAGGAATTCATTTTTCGTGCTCGCCTCCGAGATTAGGAGGACTTGATTTTACAAGTAGAAAAACCTGTGATTACCTCTGCCTATGGATTCTACTGCTCTCCTTACCCTTGATGATAAACAACTTACCCTGCCGGTGATCGTCGGCTCCGAGAATGAAAAGGCGATCGATGTACGCGCGCTGCGCGACAAGACAGGGTACATCACTTTTGATGAGGGGTATGGAAACACGGGCTCATGCCAGAGCTCGATCACGTACATCGATGGTGAAAAGGGAATCCTGCGGTACCGTGGTTATCCGATCGAGCAATTGGCCGAGCAGTCCAATTTCATCGAGGTCGCGTACCTGATCATCCACGGCGAGCTTCCCACCCTCGAGCAGCGCAAGCAGTTCTCGACGATGTTGACGGAGAGCTCGGCGATTCACTCGGGCATGGAGCATCTGTTCGAGAATTTCCCGGCTGACGGCCATCCGATGGCGATTCTCTCGGCGATGATCAACTCGCTCGGTTGCTACTACCCGCATCTCGCGACCAACGATCACGAGCGCGATGTGGCCACCTACTACGAGACGGCCGCGCAGATCATTTCGAAGGTTCGCTCGCTCGCCGCCTACTCGTACCGCTCGAGCCGGGGCCTGCCGTTCATCTTCCCCCGCCGCGACCTGCCGTACTGCGAGAACTTCCTGCACATGATGTTCTCGGAGCCGTACCACCAGTACGTCGCCAAGCCCGAGGTCGCAGCGGCGCTGAATCTCTTCCTGCTGCTTCACGCCGATCACGAGCAGAATTGCAGCACCTCGACCGTCCGCATGGTCGCCTCCTCGGGCGCCAATCTCTTCGCCTCCACGGCCGCGGGCGTGTGCGCCCTGTGGGGCCCGCTGCATGGCGGCGCCAACATGGCCGTGATCGAGATGCTGAAGAGCATCCACGCCGAGGGTGATGACGGCACGAAGTTCGTGGAGCAGGCCAAGAACGGCAAGGCCGACAGGCGCCTGATGGGATTCGGCCACCGCGTCTACAAGAACTACGATCCCCGCGCGAAGATCATCAAGCAGAGCTTCTACAGCGCGCTGTCCGCCCTGAAGATCAAGGACGATCCGCTCCTGAACATCGCGATGCACCTGGAGGAGGCCGCGCTCAAGGACGACTACTTCCTGTCGCGCCGCCTGTATCCGAATGTCGACTTCTACTCGGGTCTCATCATGCGCGCGATCGGCATCCCGGAGAACATGTTCACGGTCATGTTCGCCATCGGCCGCATGCCCGGCTGGATCGCGAACTGGAAGGAAGTGGCCTCGAATCCGAAGGGCCGCATCAATCGCCCGCGTCAGATCTACACCGGTCCGGTGACGCGGAACTTCGTTCCGATCGACCAGCGCAGGTGACGCGCCGCTCGCGCGATTCCGCAGTCCGGCGTCCGGTTTATCCGGACGCCTTTTTTTGCGTCCGAGCCGCGTGCAAGCTCCCTGAAGGTTATAGCCAAAAAAAGCGCCAGCGGTGTCGGCTCTGGACGGGGCGCGCTTATGAGCGCACGCAACGTAAAGCCGGTGCCCCTGATGGCAGCGAGGAGCGAGAATACGATCACCGGCGGCCGGCAGGCCGCTGCTTCCCATGTGGAGTCCTTCGACTGCGCCCAGGACTAGTGCGGAGCCTCCCGAAGGTCCTGAGGCTGTCGAACGGGGCCTCCGCTTTGCTTTCGGCATCCGAAAGCCGCCGCCCCTTGAACCTCAGGAGCATCCAACTGCGCCATCCGGAACTCTCCGGGCGTTCAGGGCACGGTGGCCGGGCCTTCCAGCACGACGCGCTGGAAACGGTGAAGGCCCAGGAGCGAGGGCGGCCAGTGGTGGACGGCCGGGCTGATCAGGTACACGCGCGCTCCGTAGAAGACGGGAACGACGGGGCACTGCGTGAGGAGAAGCGCCTCCGCCTTTTGCTGGAGGGCGTGCCGCTGGTCGGTGTCGAGGGTGCGTGCCGCCTGGCGGATGAGCGTGTCGTAGGCAGCGTCGCGCCAGCCGGTCTCATTCTTCGTGTTGTCGCCCATCCACAGGTCGAGGAAGGTGTTGGGATCGAGGTAATCGCCGATCCAGCGCGAAGTGGTGATCTGGTACGAGAGCGTACGCTGGTTGTCCAGCCAGGTGGGCTGTTCGAGCGGGGTCAGCACCGTCTCGATCCCGAGCTGTTTGCGCCACATCTGCTGGATCGCCTCGACGGTGGCGCGGTGGATGTCGTCGCTCTTGAACTGGATCTCGAGCTGCGGGAAACCCTTTCCGCCCGGGAAGCCGGCCTCGGCGAGCAGGCGCCGGGCCTCGGCCGGGGCGTCGGGTATCCCCGCCTTCGATACATAGCCGTCGGCCCCGGGGGGCGTCATCGAGTGGGCCGGGATCCGGCTCTGCTGGAGCACGGTCCGGCAGATGGCGTCGCGGTCGATCGCCATGGCGAGGGCGCGGCGGACGCGCGGGTCGTTGAGGGGCGGACGCTTCACGTTGAGGCGCAGGAAGAAGGTCTCGTAGAGCGGATCGATGCGCAGTTCGTCCGGGGCGGTCTTGCGGTAGGTTGCGATGCGGTCGGGGCTCAGCTCGTAGATGAGGTGGCGCTGGCCGGTGCGGAAGGCGTTCTCCTCGCTGTTCATGTTCTCGAACGGATAGAACACGATCCGCCTGAGGTGCGTGTGCGCGGCGTCCCAGTAGTAGGGGTTGCGCTCGACGGTGATCTGTACTCCGGGGTTCCACTGCACCAGGCGAAAGGGCCCGTTGGATACGAGGTGGCCAGGTCGGGTCCAGGCCGTGCCGCGCTGGTCCCAGGCCCCCCAGCGTTCGATCGCGTGCCGGGGCACGGGAAACCAGGGTTGGTTCGAGACGAGCGTGAGCATCCACGGGCAGGGCGCGGCCAGGTGAAGTTCGAGGGTGTGGGCGTCGATTGCGCGCGCGCCGAGCTTCGAGAAGTCCGTCATCCGCCCCTCGTTCAGCGCCCGTGCGTTCTCGAGTGGCCACAGCATGTAGGAATATTCGGAGGCAAGCTTCGGCGAGAGGATCCGTCGAAACGACCACACGAAGTCCTCCGCGGTGAGCGGGGTGCCGTCGGACCAGCGGGCGTCGGGGCGCAGGTGGAAGGTCCAGGTGAGGCCGTCGGGCGAGCAGCTCCAGCTCTCCGCGACGCCGGGCAGCGGTTTCGACGTGCGTTCGTCGAGCAGGGTCAGGCCCTCGAACAGGGAGACCATGATGTTCATGTCGGTGAACGCGGTGACGACCTGCGGGTCGAGGTCCTGCGGCTCGGCGCCGTTTCCGACGAGGAGGGTCTGGGTCTTGATGCCGCGCTGGGCGGCGGTCTCCCGCTTGGCGCAGCCTCCGAGCACGAGGCCGAGGGTCAGGGAGAGGGTTGCGACGAGGAAGGTGCGGAGTGCCATGTCTGGACGCAGACGGTGTATCGGTGACGGCATATTGTCACCCATCGAAACCCGAATGCGCCGGCCGGACGAAGGGATGTGAAAAGACCGTGACGTCTCGGCGGGTCCGGTTCTATAGTCGTGGCTGCGGCAAGGAAATCCGGCTCCGCGGCCGCGGAAACCACAGACCAACGATGGAGGATTGACCATGACCCTGTTGCGTGACGCCTACCGGCAAAAGTACGAAGCCCAGATCGAGGAATTGAACGCCCGGCTCACGGTGATCCGGGCCCGGGCCAAGCGCCTGGCGGCCGACGCGAAGATCGCGGCCCACGAGGAGCTGGCCGACACCGACGAAAAACTCGCCGAACTTAAGTCGCGGCTCTCCAAGCTGCGCAACGCGGGCGACGGCGCCTTCAAGGACCTGAAGGGTGGTGTCGAGTCGGCGTGGAACGACCTGGACAAGGCCGCGAAGCGTGCGATCAAGCGGTTCGGAACGACGCCGGCGAAGCCCCGCTCCCGTTGATGCTGTTCGCCCGATTCCGGAGGTTCACCCGGGCGGTCGAGCACGCGCAGCGCTACCGCACGATTGTCGGCGTGTTCCTGAAATACGGATACGTCGATCTGGCACAGCACCTGCCGCTGTCCCGTCTGTGGATCTGGCTCCGGTCGCACCCGCTTCGCCGGGGCGCATCGGAGATCGGGGCGCTGTCGCGGCCCGAGCGGTTGCGGCGTGCCTTTGAGGAGTTGGGGCCGGCGTTTGTGAAGCTCGGACAGCTGCTCGCCGGGCGCACGCGGCTGCTGCCGCGCGACTACACCGACGAGTTGGTGAAACTGCACGACCAGGTGCCACCGGTGGATTTCAGGGAGGTCGAGGCCTTGATCACCGGGGAGCTCCACCAGCCTCCGGACCGGGTTTTCTCGCGCATCGACCCGAAGCCGCTTGGGTCGGCCTCCATTGCGCAGGTCCACCGTGCGATATCGCGGGAGGAGGGCGAGGTCGTCATCAAGGTTCAACGGCCCGACATCGAGCGGATCGTGCACGTGGATCTCGAGATCATGATGCGTATCGCGGAGCTCCTGGAGCGCAACCTCGAGACCTGGCAGCCGCACCAGCCCTCGGCGATCGTCGCGGAGTTCGCGCGCCGGATGGAGCAGGAGCTCGATTTTTCGGCTGAGGCGGCGGCGATGGAGCGGTTTGCCCGGCAGTTCGAGGGCGAAGCGACGGTGTGCGTGCCGCGGGTGCTGCGCGCGCTCTCGACACGCCGCATGCTCACGATGGAGTGCGTCGACGGCGTGTCCGCTTCGCAGCTCGAAGCCCTCGACGCCGCAGGACTGGACCGCAGGGAGATCGCGAGGCGCCTGGGCAACCTCACGTTCCGGCAGATCTTCGTGCACGGCTTTTTTCACGGCGATCCGCATCCTGGAAACATCCATGTGTTGCCTGACAACGTGATCTGCTTCCTGGACTTTGGCATGACCGGATTTCTCGAGAGATCCGTGCGCGACAAACTTGCGGCGCTGCTGGTCGCCGTCGCAAGGAAGGACGAACGCGAGGCAACGGCAGCGCTGGTGCACCTCGCCGGCGCGGAACTTGAGCCGCCGAAGCCGGGGCTCGAGGCGGACATCGCGGAGTTCATTCAGCGCCACTTCACCGGGCCGATGAAGGACCTCGTCTTCCCGCGCCTGCTCCAGCAGCTCCTGCGCATCACCGCACGCCACTCGCTGACGCTTCCACCGGAGGTGTTTCTCGTGATCAAGGTGCTGGGACAGGTGGAGGGCCTCGTTGGGGCGCTCGACCCGGACTACGACTTCCTGGAACAGGCCGGACCGTTTGTTCGCGAGATTTACGGAAAGCGTGCTCAGCCAGGCCGCATCATGCGCGAGCTGCTTCAGTTTGGCGGGGAAACGGTGGAGGCGCTGCGGGCGCTGCCGATGGACATCCGGCGCGTCGCGGCTCAATTGCGCGACGGGCGTGCGGCGGTCAATTTTCGCGTCGAGGGACTGCGGCCCCTCAATGAGACCCTCGAGCGCACGACCAACCGCCTGGCGTTCGCGGTGGTGCTAGCCGCGATGATCGTCGCCTCCGCCCTCGTCATCCACTCAGGCATCGCGCCGAAATGGCATGGAATCCCGGTGATTGGCCTGGCGGGTTATGTGTTCGCCGCGCTAATGGCGGCGACCCTGTTGATCTCCATGGTGCGCCACGGGCGCATGTGAAAGGGGGCCCGCGCGGGCTTCGCCTCAGGCGGTTCCGGAAAGCAAGGCCTCGAGACCCGCCCGGAAAAGGTCTGGGGCGGCGTTGTAGTGGTCGCGATCCGGGATGCGGCGTGAGTTGACCACCAGCTTTTCGTAGGGACGCTCCTCGAGTTGCCGCTCGAACAGCGCCAGGTCGCCGAGCATGGATTCCGTATCCATCACGCCAATGCCGAGGAACAGCCGCGCGTCCAAGGTCGGTGTGCGCTCGCGGTGGGCCGACGCGATCCGCAGCAGGCTGCGGTTGTCCCACCAGATCGACGGCGCTCCCGCCAGCACGCGGTTGAAGAAGGGGCGGTCGCCCCGGAACAGACCGTGCAGGCCCACGAGCGCCCCGAGCGAGTGCCCGGCGACGAGCCGGATGTCGGTTCGCAGTGGATACCGGTTGGAGAGGTCGGTCCAGAGCGGACCGGTCAGGTGTTCCAGGAAACGGTCGGCGCCGCCGCTGCCGGGCTCCTCGGGCGAGGCGGTCGGCGTGTAGTCGCGCCCGCGCCGGTTGGCGGGGCTTCCAAACGAGTGCCCGTAGCCGACAGCGGCGACGAGGCAGGGCGGGATCGCGCCGTCCTCGCGCAGGCTGCGATACGCCCAGAGGGCGGCGTCGACCGCGTAGTCGCCGTCCATGAACACGAGCAGCGGCCAGGGGCCCGGCTCGGCCTCCGCATCGGGCGCCTCGGCATAAACGACATAAGTCGTGTCGAGCGCGTCGGAGCGCGAGTGGAACGAGGGCTGGCGGACGGTGGTTTTGGGAGGCATCGCGTTGGCGGGGAGGACTTGGTCGGAGAAGATGGGATGCGCGGCCGGAAACGCAAACGGACCGATCCGGGGGACGGTATGACTGTCACCTTGCGGGGCGCTCGACGCTCGGCGCGGGTGGACTTGAGAGTGCGGCATGCGCCCACCCTTCGCTCTGTACCTGCTCGCTGCCCTTTCTGGTTTCTCCTTGTCCGCGTCCGCCGCCACGGACTACCCGGTCCGCCCCGTGCCCTTCACCGACGTCCGCCTGACGGGCGGCTTCTGGGGCGTGCGCCAGGAGGTGAACCGGGAGGTGACGCTGCCGTACGCGATGGACCAGTGCGAGGCGTCGGACCGGCTCAAGAATTTCGACCTGGCCGCCGAGACCCTGCGCCGGCGCGCGGCGGGAGACGTTCATTTCCAGAACAAACCTGCGACGATCTTTCCGTTCGACGACACGGATGCGTACAAGGTGATTGAGGCGGCCTCGTATGTCCTCAGCATGCATCCCGATCCGGCGCTTTCGAGGCGCGTGGACGGCTGGATCGCGAGGATCGCGGCGGCGCAGGAGCCGGACGGCTACCTGTACACGTTTAGGACGATGCATCCCGACTCCCCCGCTCAGCCTTGGGTCGGACAGAGGCGCTGGGAAAACGAGCCCAAGCTCAGCCACGAACTCTACGATGCCGGCCATCTGTACGAGGCGGGGGTCGCGCACTACCTGGCGACTGGAAAGCGCACGCTGCTCGACGTGTGCCTGAAGAACGCGAACCTGCTGTGGCGGACCTTCGGCGACGGCCGCCTGCGCGTGGCTCCCGGCCATGAGATCGTGGAGATGGGTCTGGTGAAATTGTATCGAGTCACCGGCGACGAACGCTGGCTCAAGCTGGCGAAGATCTTCCTCGACGCGCGCGGCCCGGGCGGCCCGGCCTACAGCCAGCAGCAGGCGCTGGTGGTCGACCAGACCGAGGCGGTCGGCCACGCCGTGCGTGCCAACTACCTGTATTCAGGAATGGCGGACGTCGCCGCCCTCACCGGCGACCAGCGCTACCAGCACGCCATCGACCTGATCTGGCGGAACGTCGTGTCGAAGAAACTTTATCTCACCGGCGGGGTCGGCGCGCTCAGGGACGGGGAGGCCTACGGGGCCGACTACCAGCTTCCGAACGACGCCTACAACGAGACCTGCGCCGCGGTGGCGCTCATGATGTGGAACCACCGCATGTTCCTGCGCTCGGGAGACGCCCGGTATATGGACGTCGTCGAGCGCACGGCCTACAACGGCTTCATCAGCGGCGTCTCGCTCTCGGGCAACCGGTTCTTCTATCCGAATCCGCTGGTGTACGATGGGCATTCGAAAAACAACTACGGCTGTGCGGGCCGCGCCCCCTGGTTCGGCTGCGCCTGCTGCCCGCCGAACCTGATGCGCCTGCTCGCCTCGCTCGGCGGCTATTTCTACGCAGTGAAGGGAGACGACCTTTATGTGAACCTCTATTCGCCGGACACGGCTTCGGTTAAGCTGCCTGCCGGCGCCGTGACGCTCACGCAGGACACGCAATATCCCTGGAAGGGGCGGGTGCGCCTGACCGTGGATCCCGCGAAACCGGCCGAATTCGCGCTGCGCCTGCGCGTGCCCGGCTGGGCCCGGGGCGAGCCCGTGCCGTCGGATCTCTACACCTTCGAAAATCCCGGCGCCACGCAGCGGTGGACGATTTTGGTGAACGGCTCGCCGGTCGATGCGCCGCTCGATCATGGTTATGCGGTGTTGTCGCGCATCTGGAAGGCGGGCGACGTGGTCGAACTCGACCTTCCGATGCCCGTGAGGCGGGTCCTTGGAAACGCCCACATCGAGGCAACGCGCGGACGCGTCGCCTTCGAGCGCGGCCCTGTGGTCTATTGCGTCGAGGACACCGCGCACGGCCCCACGCCGCCCGATGCGCTGGTCGTGAACGATCGCGCGCCGGTGACCTCGCGGTTTGATCCTTCGCTGCTCGGTGGCGTCACGGTCCTGGAACTGTCCGTGAAGCAGGCCGCGGCTCCCGTGATGGCGATTCCCTACTATACCTGGGACAACCGGGGCCTGTCCCCGATGGCGGTGTGGCTGGATCGCGCTGACCGGTGATCCGGATTGCGGTCCTCGGATGGAGGAACCCGCGCGTGACCGGAGGGCGGTGGCTGGATTGTGGAGCCGCCGCCGTGGGACGACGGTCCGGATGGGGGGGGACGGCGATGAGCCTGAAGAGTGTGGTTTCGGCTTGAACCACACGGAGGCGACCGAACCAGGGTGCCAGGGCTGCTTCCGCGCGTGTGGGGGAGGCGTCCAGGTCGCGGTCCAGGAAGAACAGCCTTTCCCCGAGGGCGTCGCAGCGATAGCATCAAGGGACCTTGAACGCGCTGCTTGTTTATCCCGAGTTCCCCGAAACGTTTTGGAGTTTCAAGCATGCGCTGCGATTTGTCCGCAAGCGGGCGGCGCTTCCGCCGCTCGGGCTGCTTACCGTCGCGGCGATGCTTCCCGGCAACTGGAGCCTGCGGCTTGTGGACATGAACGTGCAGGCTCTGAAGGACACCGACTTGCTCTGGGCCGACATGATTTTCGTCAGTGCGATGATCGCCCAGAGGGTCTCGGTGAAACAGGTGCTGGCGCGATGCGCTGCGATTGGAAAGCCGGTGGTCGCGGGCGGACCGCTGTTCACGAGCGAGCAGGAATCCTACCCCGAGGTTTCACACTTTGTCCTCAATGAGGCTGAGCTCACGCTATCGCCGTTTCTAGCGGACCTCGAGAAGGGCGGAGCGCGTCGCGTCTATTCGTCGCCGGTGTTTGCCGATCTGCGGACGACCCCGGCGCCTCGCTGGAATCTGGCGCGCCTCGGCTGCTACAGCTCCATGAGCATCCAGTATTCCCGGGGCTGCCCATTCGACTGTGAGTTTTGCGACGTCACTGCGAAATTCGGACGCAGCCCGCGGACAAAGAGCGCCGCCCAGGTGATCGCCGAGCTGGACGGGCTGGCGCGCCTTGGATGGAAGGGGCCCGTGTTCTTTGTCGACGACAACCTGATCGGCAACAAGCGAGCGCTGTTGTCGGACCTGCTTCCGGCGCTGACCGAATGGCAGCACGCCAACCGCCGTCGGTTTCCGTTCTACACGGAGGCATCGATCAATCTCGCGGATGATCCGCAGCTGATGGCCCGGATGACCGAGGCGGGCTTCGATACGGTGTTCGTCGGGATCGAGACTCCCGACGCAGCGGCTCTGGCGGAGTGCAACAAGCGGCAGAACCAGGGAAGGGATCTGGTTGCCGACGTGAAGCGGATCCAGCGGGCGGGACTCCAGGTGCAGGGCGGATTCATTGTCGGCTTCGACAGCGACGCGCCTTCGATCTTTCAGCGGCAGGTGGATTTCATCCAGAAGAGCGGCGTGGTCACGGCGATGGTCGGCATCCTCAATGCGCTTCCGGGCACCCGGCTGTACGCCCGTCTTGAACGCGAGGGCCGGCTGCTCAAGGACACGACCGGCGACAACGGTGACGGCACGCTGAATTTCGCCCCGATCATGCCCGCCCAACGTCTGCTCGAGGGGTATCGCGAGGTCGTCAGGCGCATCTATTCGCCGCGCGCTTATTACCGGCGTGTTCGAACCTTTCTCCGCGAATACAGGCCCTCGAAGATCAAGGCTCCCCTGCAGTGGAGTCATGTGATGGCGCTGGTCTTGTCGGGCGTCCGGCTTGGAGTCATCGGCCGCGAGCGGTTCGAGTACTGGCGCCTGCTCGCGTGGACACTCCTTCACCGTCCGCGCATGCTGCAGCTCGCGGTCACGCTGGCGATTTACGGGCACCACTTCAGGCGCTGCGCCTGGGCGATGCCGTCCGTCACCTGAGGGGCGGATTCCTCCCGCGGCGCGCGCGGGCGCGGGGAAGGCCGGATCCTGCTTCCCCGCGCACTGGCGATTTGTCAGGGAGTCACGATCTCGTAATCGATTGTGTGGTCGTCCGGTGAGTCGCTGAAGGTCAGGCGCCCGTTTTGGTAAACGGCGGGAACCGGTTTCGCGCGCGTGCCATCCGGGGCGAGCGCAAACACGTGGCGGGGTCCTGAACAGGCGAGCGAGAGGGTCGCCGGGACCCGCTCGGCGATGGTGGGGCCGTGGCCCCAGTGCCGGCCCACCGTGGTGCGGTCGGCGTTCCAGACCATGCCCTGGTTTGCGACTCGGGCGACCAGCGTCACCAGGATGCGGGTGGATTCCGGCAGCGGCCGGCCGTCGAGCGCGACGGCCGTCACCGAGGCGAAGTTGCGCCCGAAGGCGGGGCAGTCCACCTCGAGAGATCCGGCGGCCTGTCGGGTGCCGCCGATAAAGCCGACGACGGCCGCAGCGCGGGGCGTCGCGATGAGGAAGAGTTTTCCGGAGGGGCCCGTCGCGATCCGCACGGGACCGGCCGCCGGCACGCCCTCGCGCTCGATGCGGTCGTGTTCGCCGGCGGGCAGGAAGCGGTCGCTGACCGACAGGCGCGTATCCAGGAAGTGGATCGGACCGGCGGGCATCAGGCGGTCCCAGAGAGTGTCCTCGTGGTACGCCTCGGCCCAGGGCGGCGTTCCGACGCGAAGTTCGGCGGAGGCCGTCGCGGCGGGGATCAGTCCCTCGCGGAAGACCAGGGTGGCGAAGCGCGAGAGGCCCCACTTGGCCGGATTGTGCTGTTGGTCGAAGAAACTGGCGATCGCGCCGGTGGCGTCCTTGGTGCTCACGTCACCGATCGCGAACGGGAAGAGTCCGTCCCAGTCCTGGCGCGCCGCGAAGGCGGCGAAGGTGGGATACATCTCGCATTCGTAGTCGGAGGGGAAGGGATGGTCGTATTCGCTCACGGTGAGCGGCTTCCCGGCGACCCGGTTCATCGCGAGCGAGCCGAATTCGCCGAAGCTGCGATCGGACAGCGCGTCGAGCTGCGGGGTGTTCTTGATGGCCCAATTGGCCAGGTCCCAGCCGTCGCCGCCTGGGAAGCTCGGGTGTTGCCAGTAGGCGTGGCTGTCGGCGAAGTCGGAGCCCTGCTCGCGCCACAGGCCCTCGATCCCGCCGTATTCGATCTGGGTGATGGTGATGGGCGCCTTCACGTGCAGATCGTCGCGAAGGTACGACCGCATCTCGTCGGCGTACGCGCGTTCCGTGTCGGCAAGAAAGGAGATCCAGTCCGCCCACTGGCGCGGGCTCGGTGAGGTCGGCAGGGGGACGGTGCCCGCGCGGGCGGATTGGCCGGATTGCAGGCCTGCTCCGGAGCAGCCGGCGAAGAAGCGCAGGTGGCGGAGGGACACCTGTCCCGTGGCCTGCCCCAGGTTGAAACTGAGCGCTCCGGGCGAGGTGCCCACGCCGTGTGCCGGGAACACGATCCGCTCATGGGTCCACGTGGTCGTGAGCGGGAAAGTCTGCATCGCCCCGAAGCTGCGCCACGCCTCCTTGGTCGCGGGGTCCACGCTGACCGACACCTGAATCTTGCGGTCCTTGTCCGCACGGGCGTCGAATTCGACGGTGTAAACCTGGCCGTCCGAGAGCTTCAGGCCACCGGTCGACACCTGGACGTGCCAGTCCATGCCGGTGGTCTTCATGACCTTCACGTTGAGCTCCGAACCGTTCGATCCGGGGAGGATCTCGGCGCGGCTCTCGGCCTCGAGATGGCGCGTCCAGGTGGCGGACGGCGAAAGCACCTCGGAGCCGCCGGTTGCCGCGGGTTTCCAGGCCGCCGCGAGTGCGGCGTCCGTCGTGTAGTGCCGCGCGAGCCAGGCGTTCCACAGACCCTGAATCTCGCCGCGGAAGGGCTGCGGGTACGTGTCGAGCCCACGCCCGAGGTCGCGCGTCCAGTAGCCCAGGAGCGAGTTCTCGTTGTTGGTCTCGACCATCGCCACGGCCGGATCGTCGGCCAGCGAGTATCCGGTGTACGGATTCTTCGGTGTCAGGAATTCGCGTGCGTACAGCTTCTGCAGCTCGATCATGCGGCGGTCGACCATGTCGATCCGCTTCTGGAAATCGGGGAACTGCGTGACCGTCGCAGGGAATCCGTCGGCGGGCACGAGGGTCTTCGACACCTTGAGGTTTACGTCCACGTAGATTCCGCGGGCCTTCAGGGCGGCGACGAGGCGGTGGATCTTGTCGAGCTGGGCGGGATCGATCTGCAGGTGGTCGTTGCGGTCCTTGCTCCAGATGCTTCCGCCGTTCTTCACGTCCCAGGGGTTGTCGAGGTGGTGCAGGCGGACGATGTTGATGCCGTTGCGCGCGAACAGCTCGGCAAGTTCGTCGGCGCGTTTGGCGGAGACGAAGGCATCTGAGCCGGCGAGGTTGGCGCCCCAGAAGCGGATGCGGTGGCCGTCGCCGGTGACGAAGTGGCCATCTTCGACGCGGATCCGTCCGTGCGCCCCGGCGGGCGCGGAATTCAGAGCGCTGGCGTCGAGTGCCGAGCCGGACGCGGGAGTCTCCAGCGGCCAGACAAACCAGCCCGCGGGCACGGAATCCGCCGCGCGGCTGGCGATGGTGCCGAGGGCGAACAGTGCGGCGATCGAGAGGAGGCGCCTGCAGTGCGTCGGATGGGACGGAGGGAGGTCGGACAGGATCTGCATAGGGGGGATGATGATCGAGCGGCCGCCGGTGCAGGAGACTCAAGCCGGGAGCGGTGCCGCAGGCTCAAAGTTGGATGCGATCATTAGAGGGCTTTTTCGCCGCCCGGGTCTCCGGAGTTCTGCCGCACCTTGAACACCTGGTGACCGGGATGAAGCGCGCGCGTGGAGCCATCCCAGCGGAAGGTGCCGACGAGGCCGGGTGGCAGGTCGATGGTCACCGCGAGCGTTGTGCCCGTGCGCTGGTAGGCGACCGAGATCTGGCCCTTCGGATGGGGAACGGTGCAGCGTGCTTCTTGGAGCGGTCCAAGGTTGGGGGCGATCAGCACGGTTCGAAATCCGGGGCTTCCGGGTCGGATGCCGCAGACGGTCTCGAGCAGGTCGCAGACAGGCGACGCGCTCCAGGCGTGGCAATCGCTGCGCGAAGGCTCGGGTGTCTCGGCGAAGGTGGTGAGGCCCATGGCAAGCATGTCGCGCCAGGGTCCGAGCTGGGCGATGTACTCGTCGCCCAGTCCCGCCTTCCGCATCGCCCGCAGGAGGTAGAAGCGGAAATAGATCGTGCAGGCGACTAGGCTGGGGTCGTCGATCACGCGGGACATGAGGTCGCGCGCCGCTGGGCCGGAGACGGCGCCGGACAGGACGGCGAGTGCGTTTGCGTGCTGGCTGAATTCGCTCCGCGCAGGGGTGTCCGCGAGCAGGCGGCGCCCCGGATCCCAGCAGAGGCGCAGGGTGGCCTCGCGCAGCGAGCCCGCGAGTGCGCGGCAGCGGTCCGCCTCGCCGGTTTGCCCGAAGGCCTGGAAGAGGTCGGCGGCGTGCTCGAGCGCCAGGGCATACTGGAGCGTGATGATCGACGATCCGCCGGTCTCCGCGCCGGGAGGTTCGCCACCGCGGTCCAGCTTCGGGTCCCAGTGCCACTGCGCCGCCCAGTCGACGAAGCTCCAGTATGGAAGCGGGCCGAGCATGCCGGTCTTGGGATCGACGTGGCGGTCGAACCAGTCGAGCACCGCCCGGATGCCCGGGAGCCTCGCACGGACGAAGGCCGGGTCGTCCCGGAACATCCAGTAGTCGTGAACCATCTCGACCCACGACAGGGAAAACGTGTCGATCACCTGCGGTGGATCGCTGGGCGAGCGGCTCTGGGTGAGCCCGCCGGGAAGGCGCGAGCGGTCGCCCAGTTCGATGGCATTGCGCATCAGGCGATCATCCCCCGAGACGGCCAGCGAGATGAGCGCCTGGATCCGCGTGTCGCCGAGGTACTGGAGGCGCTCGTAGTACGGGCAGTCCATGTAGGTCTCGAACGCACAGAGGCGCGCCGTATGCCAGCCGACGTCCCAGATCCGCGTGAGCACGGGATCGTCGGACTCAAAAGTCGCGTTGCGATAGAAAGGGTACCCGGTGGCCATTCCCGCCACGTCGTCGATCTGGAGCGGGGCGTCCTCCGTCGCGACCCGCAGCTCGACGTAACGGTAGCACCGCACGTCCAGCGGTTCGAAGCGGCGGCGGTCGCCGCCGTCGGTGATGAACCGGTCCTCGAGGCCGGACAGGTGGCGCCCCTCGATGTCGTTGCGATTGCCCTTTCGTCCATCGCGGTCAACGAGCGCCTCGGCGTAGGCGAGCGTGAGCCGTGCGCCGCGTCCGCCGCTGACGACCAGGTACGGGAATGCGAGCGTCTCATTGCCCTGGTCGAGGAGGAGCGTCGCGTGGGTGTGGGCGGGGACGGTGATCGGCGACCTGCCCTGTAAAAAGGCGCTGGTCTCCGCGACGCCCGAGGCACGGCGGACCGCCTGGAAGCGCTGGAGGGTCTCGGGAAGCATGGGGATGTTCCGCGGTGCGAGCCAGCGAACCAGATCGGTGCCGTGGTAGCGCGGGGTGCCGTTCCCCAGCAGGCGCGGGCTGCTCCACGTGCGGTCGTCGTAGCCGCTCCCTGTCCAGCCCCAGGGATAGGAGCGTCCATCCACGAAGTCGCCCGGCCCGGCAACATAGTATCCATGGATCTTGGACGGGTCGGGTGGCACGGGCGCGTAGGCGCCGACGCGCAGGACCCGCCATGCGGGCCCCGTGTCAACGTCGGCCGCCGCGGGGCCGTCGCCCTGGAGGATGAACGCCGTGCCGTGGCTCACGAGCGCGGCGGGACGGTAGGCGCCGTAGTTGACCACCTCGGCCGCGATCACGTTTGCGCCGGCGTGCAGGTAGGGCGCGAGGTCGATCGAGTCGTAGCGCATCAGCCAGGCGTCGCTGCGCTCGGGGCCAAAGCCGACGGAGCGCCCGTTCACGAAGAGCCGGTAGCGGTTGTCCGCGCTGACGTGCACCACGAACCGGTCGGGCCTGGCTTCGAGCCGGAGTGTCCGCCGGAAGAAACACACGCCGTAGTCGAACAGGGACCCGCTCGGTGCCGCGATCCACGAGGCGGGCCATTTTTCGGTCAACAGGTTCGCGGCCGTCGCCGGACACGCGGGGGCCATCGCGATCGTGTTTGCCGAGGCTCGCAGGAGCGGAACCGAAACAGGCAGGGTCAGCGCGAGTAGAAGTGGCAGCAGTCGGGTGGGGCGGAAGAGCATGGGCGGGATGCGGTGAAGCGGCCAAGCTTGGACCGCGCGACGGGTTTTGCCGAGGACGACTTCAGGCCGCGAAGCAGAGGTGGATCCGGCTGCCTTTGTGGCTCAATCAATTGAACCGAAGCCCCTCCGCGTTGACAGCCGTGGGGATCGGTTGCGGCCTAGGACGACGCCCCCCCAGCCAAGGCACGGCCCCGAGACGCCGCGCCGAATCGCTTTTTCCCCATGCCCTCGTACAAACTCCCCCTGGCCCTCCTGCTCGGGCTGTTCACCATGGCCCTCGCCTTCCCCGCCTCCGCCTCGAACTACCGCAACTTCCACGTCGCCGTTTATGTGCGCGCCTACGAAGTGCAGAAGATGAAGGACCCCGCCTGGCTCCAGGCCCGGTGGAACCTCGTCAGCTCGCAGGTGAAGGTCGACAAGGTCTATCTCGAAACCTTTCGCGACGGCATTCTGGTCGACGACGCCACGCTCCAGGCCGCGAAGCGCTTCTTCGAGGCGCACGGCGTGCAGGTCGCCGGCGGCATCGCGGCGGTGCGCAATGAACGCAACCTCTTCGAGACCTTCTGCTACACCCAGCCCTCCCAGCGCGCGGAGTTCAAACGGGTCGTCGAGGCCACCGCCCGCAATTTCGACTCGTTCATCCTCGACGACTTCTTCTTCACGACCTGCACCTGCGACAGCTGCATCGCCGCCAAGGGCACCCAGTCCTGGACCCAGTTCCGCCTCGGCCTCATGACCGAGGTCGCCCGCGACCTGGTGCTCGGCGCCGCCCGCTCGGTGAATCCCGGCGTCAAGGTGACGATCAAATATCCCAACTGGTACGAACATTATCAGGGCTCTGGATACAACCTGGCCACGGAGCCCGCCATGTTCGACCGCATCTACACCGGCACCGAGACGCGCGACCCCGTCATCACGGGCCAGCACCTGCAACAGTACCAGAGTTACGAGATCTTCCGTTACCTCGAGAATGTCGCCCCCGGGCGCAACGGCGGCGGCTGGGTCGACACCGGTGCCCGCGTCACCGCCGACCGCTACGCCGAGCAGTTGTGGGACACCATGTTCGCGAAGGCCCCGGAGATCACGCTCTTCGCGCTCAACGAGCTGGTCGAGCCGCTCCAGCCCTCCGACCGCGCCCCTTGGCAGGGCGAGGGCACGTCCTTCGACTATGACCGCGCCGTCGCAGCGGTCCGGCACGGCGTCGCGCCGACGCTCGCCTGCGTCGCCGGCCAGGCGCTCGACCTCGCCGACCGCGTCGTCGGAAAACTCGGCAATCCGGTGGGCGTCGCCTCCTACCGGCCCTTCAACTCGACCGGCGAGGACTACCTCCACAACGTGCTCGGCATGTGCGGCATCCCCGTGGAGCTGCACCCGACGTTTCCCGCGTCCGCGCCCGTTGTTCTCCTGACCGAGGACGCCAAGGGCGACCCGAACCTCGTGCGCGAGATCGAGGCGAAACTCCGCGCGGGCGGACGCGTGATCATCACCTCCGGACTCCTGCACGCGCTCCAGGACCGCGGGCTCTCCGACATTGGCGAGTTCCGCTGCGGCGAGCGCCGGGCCTTTGTCGCGGACTTTTCGTATTGGGGCGGTGAGGACCGCATCGAGAAGCCGATGCTGATCCCCGAGGTGCGCTACCTGACCAACAATTCCTGGGACATCCTCAGCGGCCGGGCTTCCGGCATGGGATTCCCGATGGTGCTCATGCACGCCTACAACCGCGGGAAGCTCTATGTCCTGACCATCCCGGACAACCCGCTCGACCTGTATCGGCTTCCGCCCGACGTCCTCAACCGCATCCGGGCGCTGGCGTCCGACGGTCTGCCGGCTCAGCTCGAGGGACCGTCGAAGGTGGCGCTCTTCGAGTACGACAACGGCGCGGTGATCGTGCAGAATTTTCGCGATGAGCCGGTGTCCGTGCGGGTCCGTCTGAACGATTCCTCGCGCGCCGTGGTGGACGGTCTTGGCGGTGGTGTGATCCCGCACACGCTCGACAAAGGGCAGGCGGTGGTTGCACTCGACGTCCCGGCCCATTCATTCCGCCTCCTGACGCGGCGCTGAGCCGGCAGTCGGCAACCTTCCCGAAACCCATGAGCGACTCCACTCCGACCTCCCCGGGCGAACCCTTCGAGGGCCACGCCATCCTCGGCTCAAACCCCTCCGGCGAACATCCGGCCCTCCGGCGGGATGCCGGCCGCTGGATCCTCCCGGGCTCGGGGCCGCTTTGGGGGGCCGACGCGCGGTTTCAGTTTGTGTGGAAAAAGGTCTCCGGCGACGTGTCGCTCGCGGCGACGCTGCCGGAGGGCGAGGTCGGGCTGATGATCCGGGCGAGCCTGGATGCTCCGTGCCCCTCCGCCGTCGCGTTGCTGGTGCCGGGCGGCCGCCCGGTGCTGCAGACCTGCGACTCGCCGGGCGCGGACAGGCGCGAGCTTGTCGCGTCGACGGCAGGCCACCGGCGGATCCGGCTCGAGCGCTGCGGCGATTACCTCTCGATGTCGACGGCCGGGGCGAACGGGGCCTGGGAGGCCACCGGCGGATCGGTACGGGTTCCCCTTCCGGAGAGCGTCTATCTCGGCGTGGCGGCCTGGGACTGCGGGGCGTCGGGTGCCGGCTTCGAGGAGCCCGTCTATTCCGCCCTCGCCCCGGGCTCCGGCCGCATGGTGTGCGCCCTCGAGATCCTGGAACTCGCCACGCTCCGCCGCAGCATCGTGTATCGGACGGAGCAGCACATCGAGGCCCCCAACTGGTCGCGCGACGGCGCCTCGCTCATCTTCAACGGAGGGGGACGCCTGTATCGAATTTCCACCGACGGGGGCGCCCCGCAGCCGATCGACACCGGCTTCGCGACGCGCTGCAACAACGACCACGGGCTGTCCCCCGATGGCTCGCTGATCGCCATCAGCGACCACACGGAGGAGGACCGCTCCCTCATCTACGTCCTCCCCTCCGCGGGGGGCGCGCCTAGGCGGATCACGCGGAACGGACCCTCCTACTGGCACGGCTGGTCGCCCGACGGCCGGACGCTCGCCTACTGCGCCCAGCGCGACGGGGCGTTCGGCATCTTCACGATTCCCGCCGGGGGAGGGGAGGAGACGCGCGTGACCACCGCGGCGCCGGGCGGGCTCGACGACGGTCCCGACTACTCGCCGAACGGCGCGTGGATCTATTTCAATTCCGATCGCACCGGACGCATGCAGATCTGGCGCGTGCGCCCCGACGGCAGCGAGCTCGAGCAGGTCACCTTTGACGATGCCAACAACTGGTTTGCGCATCCGTCGCCGGACGGCCGCCACGTCGTGCTGCTCACCTATGGCGCAGACGTGACCGGTCACCCGCCGAACAAGGACGTGAGCCTGCGCGCGTTGCCGGCCGTCGGTGGGAATCCGCGCGTGCTCGCTCGCTTCTTCGGAGGGCAGGGGACGATCAACGTCCCGTCCTGGTCCCCGGACGCGAAGCGCTTCGCGTTTGTGAGCTACCAGCTGCTGCCCACCGCCTGAGGCGCGCGGTGCGCTTCAGCCCCGGCCCTGGGAGCGCGCCTGGATCTCGGCCTTCAGCCCCTGCCAGCGCGCGAGGCGCTCGGCGATGCGCGCCTCCATGCCCGCCGCCTTCGGCGTGTAGAGGGTCAGGGGCTTGCTGAGATAGTCCTGGCCCGTGATCGCTTCGGGAAAATCGTGGGCGTACAGGTAGCCTTTCCCGTGCCCCATGCGCTTGCTGGCCTGCCCTCCCTTGTCGCGGAGCGCGATGGGCACGTCCTGGACGGGCTGCTCCTTCAGGGCCGCATGCGCCGCTGAGAGCGCGAGGGTTGCCGAATTGCTCTTCGGGGCGCAGGCAATGTAGAGCGTCGCGTGCGCGAGCGTCAGCTCGGCCTCCGGCAGGCCGATGAAATCCACCGCGTGATGCGCGGCGACCGCGAGCGGGAGGGCCAGCGGGTCGGCCAGGCCGACGTCCTCGCTTGCGAGGATCACCAGGCGCCGGGCCACGAAGCGCGGGTCCTCGCCGCCCTCGAGCATCTTCGCGAGCCAGTACATCGCCGCGTCCGGATCGCAGCCGCGGCAGCTTTTGATGAATGCGGAGATCGTGTCGTAGTGCTCGTCCTCGTCCGCATCGTAGCGGATCCGGCGCTCGCGTGCGAACACCTCCAGCTCGGCGTCCGTGATCTCGCCCGCCTCGGGAAGGCTGAGCGCGATCACCTCGAGCGCATTGAGCGCACGACGCAGGTCGCCGTCGCACAGGCGCGCGAGCCTCACCAGGACCGTGTCCGACGCGGTCAGGCGGCGTGCGCCCAGCCCCCGCTCGGCATCGTCCAGCGCCGCGCGCATCACCCCTGCCATCGTCTCCGGTTTCAACGGCTCCAGGCGGAACAGGTGGCTGCGCGAAAGCAGCGGCGGGTTGACGTAAAACCCCGGGTTGTGGGTCGTCGCACCGATCAGCCGCACCGAGCCCTCCTCGACATCCGGAAGCAGCAGGTCCTGCTGGGCTTTGTTGAACCGGTGCAGTTCGTCGATGAACAGGATCGTGGCCGACTCCGGGCGCCGGCGCGCCTGGGCGAGGATCTCGCGCAGCTCCGCCACGTTGCTCAGGACCGCGTTCAAGCGCACGAAGCGACTCCGCGTCTCTGCGGCGATCGCCTCCGCGAGACTTGTCTTGCCGCAGCCCGGCGGCCCGTAGAAAAGCAGGCTTCCGAACCGGTTCTGGCTGACCAGCCTCGGCAGCAGGTTGCCCGCCGCGGTGATGTGGCCCTGGCCGACGACTTCCGCGAGGCAGCGCGGCCGCATGCGCGCGGCGAGCGGCTGATGCGCCCGGGGCGTCGGCGCCGCCGCGGGCCCACCCTCGACGCGCGCGTCGTCCTCCGGGTCCGCAAACAGATCACCTTGGAAATCGTCCTGCATGCGCTCCTTTGTGGGCGGAAATCCGCGCGAGGAAAGGTGAAAGCGACGCTCAATCACCGCTCCCCCGCGGAAAGCGAGGCTTGAAGAAAAAGGTAAATTAAAATTAACGTTTTGCCGTGAAAGACCGTTCGCTCCGGCACCGTTCGCCGCTCCTGTGGATCACGCTGCCGATGACGGTGGGGCTGGTGGCGGGCCGCGTCGGGGTGGGGATGCCGGCGGGCCTGGCCCTGACCCTTGCCGCGCTGTGCGCCGGGATCGCGGTGGGTGCGGCGTGGCGGGAGGCGCGGGGTTGGGCGCCGGCGTTCGTCGCAGCGCTGGTGCTGGCGGGGATCGGCGCCTACGGGATGCACCGGAATCGCCTGGACGCGTGGGAGCGCCTTCCGCCGAGGGAGGTGCAGCTCAAGGTGCGTTGCGGGCGCCTCTATCCCTCGAAGGACCGGGAACGCTTCGCCGCTCTGGTCACGGTGACGGAGGCGGAGCGCCACGTGGCGGAGCTGCGCGGGCAGCCGGTATACGTCTCGCTGAGCATCGATCCGCGGCGTCTTGCTCCGATCGCGGGCAGCGAGCTGCGGGTTCGCGGGGTGCTCGAACGGTTGCCCGTCATCGGCGAGCCGTATTCATTCGAAGGGTACCTGACGGACCTGGGGATCAATTTCAGGCTGGCGCGTGGCGAGGTGCTCGGCGAGTCGGGCCGGCCCGGCGCCTATCGGCTCCTGTGCGCGGCGGCCGAGCGCAGGATCCATTCGATTCTCGGAATCGGCATCGCCCGCGAGCGCCCCGACCTGGCAGGCGTGCTCAGGGCCATGCTGCTCGGTCGCACCGCCGAGATGAGCCAGGCGTCCAGGCTGCTGTTCATGCGCAGCGGCACCCTTCACCTGTTCGCGATCAGCGGGCTTCACATCGTCGCGATCGCACTCGCATTGAACGGCCTGCTGGCCTTTGCGCGCGTGCCGCAGCTCCCGCGGTTCGCCGCCGGCATGGTTGCGCTCTGGTTTTATGTCGACGTGACGGGCGCCGCGCCATCCGCAGTCCGGGCTCTGTTCATGGTGGCCCTCGTGGAACTGGCGTTTGTCGTGCGCCGGGCAGTGAATCCCCTCGCGACGCTCACGACGGCGTGGCTCCTGGTGCTGCTGGTTTCGCCGCTCCAGTTTTTCACGGCCAGTTTCCAGATGAGCTACGGCATTGTCGCCTCGCTGATCCTCGTAGGCGTCCCGTTATACGAATCGATCCGGTCGCGTTGGCGCCCCTTCGAGGCGGTCCCTGCTGCCGACCGCGGCCTCGTGCGCCGCACGTTCGTCTGGCTGGTGGACCAGGTCCTGAGCGCCGGCGCCTTGGGCGCGTCGGCATCGCTCGTGGGCCTGGTCGCGGGAGTGGCGTTCTTCCGACTCCTGACGCCGGGATCCATCCTGGTGAACCTGGTGATGATTCCAATCTCGACCCTTGTCATCTACGCCGGCCTCGCCTCGCTGTTGTGCGGTCTTGCGGGGGCCACGCTCCTGGCCTCGGTGTTCAACCATACGGCCGCCCTGGTCCTGCTGGCCATGGAGCGATTCCTCGAGTCGGCAATGTGCCTGCCCGGCATGTATCTCGCGGGCCAGTTCCGCTGGAGCGTGCTCGGTGGGTGCGGAATGGCTGCGGTGCTTGCACTTGCGCTTGCATGCTACGCGCGGGCTGCGCCGAATCGGCCCGGGCGGTGGATCGCCCCATTCGCCCTCTGTACAGCGCTGCTTCTCCTCGGCGTCAGATACGGATGACGTGCTTGCGTCTTGAGGCAGCGTGTATTCCCTGCCATGGTTTCAGACCCACCATGAAGAGCGCTTACGAATTGGCCATGGAACGTCTCTCGCGTTCCGAACCGCAGTCCGCCCCTCTCACCGAGGCCCAGAAAGCCCGGCTTGCGGAGGTTGACCGCGTGTTCAAGGGAAAGTGGGCTGAGCGCGAGATATTCCTGAAGGGTCGGCTCAACGCGGCGCACGCGGAGGGCAAGCTGGAGGAGATCGAGAAAATCCAGCGGCAGCTTGTCGATGAACGGGCGCGGCTCGACGAGGAGCGCGATGCCGAGAAGGACCTCATTCGGGCGCGGGGCTGACCATGACGACCGTGCTCGCAATCCTCGACGTGGGCAGCGGGGAGATCATGTGGATCCTCCTGATCGCCGTCCTGCTGTTTGGCGGCGACAAGCTGCCCGGCTTCGCGCGCGGCCTTGGCCGTGCCATGAACGAGTTCAAGAAGGCGAAGGGCGACGTCGAGCGTGAGATTTCGCGCGCGCTTCACGAGACCCCCGAACCGACGCGTCCCCAGGCCCCCCAGGCGGTGCAGCAGGCGATATCGCCGCAGGACGCGAAGCTGTATCCCGAGCTCGGCAAGACCGAACCGCAGATGCCCCGGGCCAACCCGCCGTCGCGCACCGGCGGCCCCGAGTCGCCCGGTGCCCAGCCGCCCGCCGGCTGAGCCCTGTATACCTGCCGACGGAAGGCCCGCGACCGAGCGCGCATGAACGTCGTGGATACACCTTTCGACGAGCCCGTGCGGGTGCCGGTCGGACCCGAGCTCGACTTGCACACCTTTTCGCCACGCGACCTGGGCGTCCTGCTGCCCGCGTACCTCGAGGCCTGCGTGGCGAGCGGCTACCCCGAAGTCCGAATCGTGCACGGCAAGGGCACGGGCGCCCTCAGGGCCTCGGTCCACGCGCTCCTCGCGCGGTCGCCGCTTGTCGTATCGTATTGGCAGGCCGGTGACATGGCCGGCTCCTGGGGCGCCACGCTGGTGCGCCTGGCCGTCCTGTCGCGGGATTCCGGAGACGAGTGTCTGCAAAAAAAGTTACGCCAGGAGCGGGAGGCCGGAGTGGCTGCTAAGGGGGGAGCAAAAAATGAGAAATGAAGGATTTACCGCGAGGGGAGACGGTGACGGACTTGTGAATTAGTCCACTGTTTTGGGGATTTTGGCCGGAAGGCTGCGGAAATGGTGTTGACTTGACCGGCGAAGTCTCGCGTTTTCGGCGTCTTCATTTACGGCTTCCTAGCTCAATTGGTAGAGCAGCTGACTCTTAATCAGTTGGTTCGGGGTTCGAGTCCCCGGGGAGCCACCAACCTGGCCCGAAAGGGTTAAGTTGGCCCGGTTCTTTGATTTGCTGAGGTTGGATGATGCGCCCCGAAGGCGTCGTGCACGCCCACTTTCGCCGGCGTAGCTCAATGGCAGAGCACCTGTTTTGTAAACAGGTGGTTGCAGGTTCGACTCCCGTCGCCGGCTCCACTCTTTGCTCAGTCCACGTGGCCCATCACCCAGTTTGGCAAAAGTTATAAATCCCACTGCCCGATGGTGTAATGGTAGCACAGCAGATTCTGACTCTGCTTGTCTAGGTTCGAGTCCTAGTCGGGCAGCCATTCGACTCGTAGTTTCCCCCAGTCAGGCCGTCACTGATGCGCTTGAATTCCGGGGCCTTGCTCCTAGGTTACCTCCTTTTCCCCCAATAGTGCTTAGTTTTCTCCCAATATCCTTGTCGGTCCCCTTAGCGGGCGACGTGAGTGAAGTTCTCAACGCTTCACAGAAGATTTACGTGACCCATACGATTAGGCGTCACGTCGAATCCATTAGGAATTCTAAATCCAATTCCTCCGAGCTTGAGTTTTTCTGAACATAGGGCTGATCTTTCCGATTGTTAATAACGACTTTCATCTCAGTTAACCAAAACTTACACTACTCAACGTCCCAAAATCATGATTACTAGCACCCTTCCGCTCGCATTCCTCATGGGTCAGTCTCCGATGGAGCTGTTCATCCACGGTGGCCCGATCATGTGGCCCATTCTGCTGATCTCGTTCATCGGCCTCACGGTGATCGTGGAGCGCGTCCTCTTCATCATGCGCGAGAATTCCCACCGCGACCCCGAGGTCGTCGAGAAGATGCTCGAGAAGGTGGAAGCGCGCGACCTTGATTCTGCGGTTGAGGTTGGCAAGAAGAGCCGCGACTACGTCGCCCGCATCCTGGTGTACACGCTGACGAATCGTGAGTACTCGATGCACAACGCATTCCTCCGCGCCTCCAACCAGGAGCTCACCCGCTTCCAGCAAGGCATGGCCATTCTCGATACCGTCATCACCGCGGCCCCGCTGCTCGGTCTGCTCGGTACGGTCACGGGTATGATGAACACCTTCGGCGCCCTGGGTGCCGGCGGCGACATCGCCTCGAAAGCCAGCAGCATCACCGGTGGTGTGGCCGAAGCGCTTATCGCCACGGCCTGCGGTCTGTGCATCGCGGTCACCGGCCTGCTTCCCTTCAATTACATGAACGCCCGCATTGAGGAGGCGAAGCACGAGATCGCCGACGCGTCCAACGCTCTCGAAATTCTCATCAAGAAGTCCGAGTCGGCCAACGCCCACTAATCCGGTCTACGACCCCGGCGTTCGGTTCGTCCTAACCTCAAAATCCTCCTCCCATGGCAGGTCCAAGTACAGGTGGTGGTGGTGGCAAGAAAAAGGCCCGCATCGAGATCATTCCGCTGATCGATGTGATCTTCTTCCTGTTGGCGACCTTTGTCTTGTTCACCCTCGCGCTCAATAAGTCGAACGGACTCCCCGTCAGCCTTCCCGCCGTGCAAACCGGCGAGCCCCGGGATCCCTCGGGGTCCGCGACGATCACGGTGACCAAGGAGGGCACGCTGGCCTGGGACAAGGATCCGGTGCCGCTCGACGAATTCATCGCCCGGCTGAAGGCTTTTTACGTGGCTAATCCCGTCGACGGCAAAATCCTCATCAACGCGGACAAGGAAGCCACCTTCAGCCAGGTCATCTACGCCTTCGACGAAGTGCGCAAGGCCGGCTTCAAGCAGGTGCACATCGAAACCCTCGTGGCGTCGGATAAGCCGTAAGGCCCCGATCCACTCGGTTACCTCCGAAATCTCAATCTTCAAGTCCCTCTTTTTATGGCTGGTGGTGGCTCCGCTAGAACCGACGACGGAAAGAAGAAAGCACGCATCGAGATCATCCCTCTGATCGATGTGATCTTCTTCCTGTTGGCGACCTTCGTATTGTTTACGCTGTCCCTGAACAAGCTGGTCTCACTTCCCGTGCAGCTTCCTCAGGCGGGTGCCTCGTCGTCTGACCAGCAGGACACCACTGTCTCCCTCCAGGCGTCCGACGCGGACACCTGCTACTGGAACAAGGAGTTGATCAGTTTCGCCGAGGTCGAACCTCGTCTGCAAAACTACAAGGCTCACCAAGCCAACCCCCGCGTGCTGATCTGCGGCGACGACAAGGCGAAGTTCGGCTTTGCGCTGAAGCTCTTCGATCTCGTCCGCAAGGTCGGCATCAAGGAGGTTTCGATCGAAACCCGCGTACGGCCCACGGGTAAATAAGGAATCCACGCCATGCGTCGCGATCTCATCATCGGCATCTTCGTTTCCATCCTGGCCCACGTCGGGTTTCTGTACGGCTCCAACCTCTTCCCGAAGCACCGGGTAGTGAAGCACGTGGTCGCGGATACGACCGAGACCATCGACCTCACCATGCCCAAGCTCGAGGAGGAGCCCGAGGTTGTCCAAGACACCTCGAACGACTCCAGCGCCGCCCAGGTGCAGGACTTCGCTCCCCCCATGCAGGCGGACGTGCCGTCGCTCATCACGGTCGACTCGTTCGTGCAGCAGATCGAGCCGCCGCCGCCTGAGGGCATCAAGCCCAACGCGAACCTGATGAACATTCCGGTCAACCGCGGCAACGTCGGCAGCAAACTCTCCAACGTCTTCAACCTCGCCGACCTCGACCAGCCGCCGGTTCCGCGTGTGCAACAGAAGCCGATCTATCCCTTTGAAATGCGCCGCGCCGGCATCACCGGCACCTGCGTGGTGGCCTTCATCGTCGACGTCAATGGTGACGTCCGCGACGCCTACGCCATCCGCTCGACTCAGCGCGAGTTCGAGCAGCCCGCGGTCCAGGCGGTCATGAAGTGGAAGTTCCGCCCCGGCAAGAAGGGTGGCAAGGCCGTGAATACCCGGATGCTTGTCCCCATCGAGTTCAGCCTCAACAACTCTGACGATTGATCCCCGTGAGTGCCTCAACCCTTTCGCGTAATCCCCTGACTCTGCTCCGGCGCTGCGCGCTCGTGGCGGCCGTGGTCGTCACCTGCTTCGCGGGCAAGGTCCTGCGCGCTCAAGAGCAGCAGGCTCACTATCTCTCGGACAACATCGTCGAGAAGCTTTCGAAGCTCGACGAGATGCAGAAAGAGAAGAAGTGGGACGAAATGATCGCCCTGATCAAGTCGCTCTACCAGACGTCGAAGCCCGAGAGCTACGACGCGGCGATGATGCTGCAGTACCTTGGCAACGTCTATCTGATCAAGAACGACCTGGCCTCCGCGCTCAGCCCCCTCGAGGAGGGCCTCGCCCTGTCGGAGAAATACCACTACTACCACCTCGAGACCGAGCAGCAGGTCCGTTACTACGTCGCGCAGATCTACTATCAGGACGCGACCGCCAAGAACGTGCCCAATGACGTCACGGTCCGCGATCTCAAGAAGGCCAAATTCTATCTGGATCAGTGGTTCGCGAACAACACCAGGCCCAATCCGGATGCCCGTGTCTTCGACGCCTCGGTGCTTTTCCAGCTCGCCCAGTCCGCTTCCGGGGTGCCCAACAAGTACGATCCGACCTATCTGAAGGAGACGATGGAGGCCTGCCAGGCGGGCTTCACCGAGACCGTTCACCCGAAGGAGTATTTGTATCTCCTCTACATCAACTGCCTCCAGCTCCAGGAGCGTTATGCCGAGGCAGCCTCGTACTGGGAAATCCTGGTCAGCGTCCAACCGAACAAGAAGGACTACTGGAACCAGCTGCTGGCGACCTACAACCAGCTCGCGCAGTCGACCGATACGCACGTCGCGCTCAAGTACAGCGTTCGTGCGCTGCTCACCCTCGACCGCGCGCAGGCTCACGGTTTCCTGAAGAGCCCGCGTGAGAATTTCATTCGCTTCTCGATCCTCTACAACATCCAGCAGTATCAGGAAGCCGCACACGTCCTTCGCGCTGGTCTCGAGAACGGTACCATCGAGGATACGGCGAAGAACTGGGAGATCCTGGCCTACGCCCTCCAGCAGGTGAACAAGTCCGACGAGGCCATCGACGTGCTCAAGGAAGCCTGCAAGCGTTATCCGACCAATGGCCAGTTCTACTTCACCATTGCTCAGGACTACTACGCCAAGGACAACTCCAAGCTGGCCTTCGAGTACGCACAACGCGCGCTGAAGGTCGGCCACCTCGACAAGCCCTACGCGGTCGAATCGTTCATCGCCTATATCGCCTTCGACCTTCGCAAGTACGACGAGGGTATCGCGGCGGTCGACAAGGCCCTGGCCTACCCTGAGGGTGCCAAGGACGCCCGCCTGAAAAGTCTCAAGAGCGCCATGCTCGACGAGATCCGTCGCCGCGAGCAGAACAAGAAAGCAATCGAAGCTCAGCGCCGAAGCCTGTGATGTTGAACCTTTAAGAAGCCCTATCTATGAATAAAGTCTACTTCCTAGTCCCCTTGGTAGCAATTTTGGCATTCGGTGGCTACTGGTATACCTTCAAGACCGCCTATGAGGCGAAAGCCGCCGCCGCCGCTGTCGAGGCCCGTCAACAGCGCGAGCTGAAGGTCGAGCAGGACCGCAAGAATCACATCAAGGCCATCGAGGAGGCGAATGCCCTGGCCGCCAAGCGCAAGGCCGAGATCGCGGCCAAGCAGGCCCGCGAGAAGAAGGAACGCGATGATCGCCTGGCCGCCCTCGACGCCCGCGACCGCGCTCGCAGCGAGCAGTTCCGCTTGAAGGGTGACGCCGACCGCCTCCAGCGCGACGTCAACGACCTGAAGGAAGAGGTGCTCAAGATCGAGACCGATACCAAGGACATCGACGCCCAGAAGACGCTCGTCAACGAGTACATCGCCAAGGCGCGCGAGAATCTGAAGAGCCTCTATCAGGTCGGCGACAAGATCGAGAAGGCAAACACTGTGATCCTTCGTAACTTCAAGGAGCTGGCCACGCTGCGCTCCAAGTCCTCCTCGTAACGCCCCGTTCCCCACCCAACATGAAAAAGTGGCTCTATTTCATCACCCCCGTCATCGGGTTGACGGTCTTCCTTTTCTTCTACTTCTCGTTCAAGAAGGAAGCTGAGGCCCAGGCCGCCGCCCGCAAGGCGCAGATCGAGGCTCAGGCTGCTGCGGACGCCCGCCAGAAGGCCCGCCTCGAGGAAATCGCCCGCGAGGATGCGGCGAAGAAGGCAGCCCAGCGCGCCGCCGAGGAAGCGGCCAAGGAGGCCGCCCGCAAGGCCAAGTGGGATGCGGAAGGCGCCAAGATCCAGTCCGAGACCGACGAGGCTCTCAAGCTGGGTCATGAGTACGCCGCCCGCCTCGCTTCACTCAAGAAGCAGCTGGCCGACCTCCGCGCCCGCCGCGACGCCGACAATCACAACTTCATGGAGGCTGTTCGCGAACTCGAGATCGCCAGCATCGGTCGCCACGAGATCGATATGGAATCCCAGCGCATGATCGGCCTGATCGTTGCGAAAGCGCAGTCGTCCGAGCTCGCCAGCCCGCCGCCGCTGCCCGAGAAGAAGAAGAACAACGACTGACCGTCGTCCTAGACCGTTCCTTTCCGAGCCCGGGTTTACGCCCGGGCTCTTTTTTTGAATCGTGTGAGGCGGAGGGTGGGCTTGCGGGTCCGGATGGAGTCGGGCAACCTTTGGCCATGAAAACCCCAATTCGGACAGCATTGGCGGCGGGCGTTTTTCTCATGGCAGTCCTGGTGATGCCGGAATCGCTCGCGGCAGCGCCGAAGGCAGGGGCTGTGCCGGCGGCAAAAGAGAAGCCCGCGCCGGAAGGCAAGATCGAGGGCATAGCGATCGCGCGCCCGAACGGAAACTGGCTGGGGCTTTCCATCAAGGACCAGTGCTTCCGGCTCGGCTTCTACGATGCGCACAAGATGCCGATGGCGCCCGACTGCATCCGGGCCGTCGCACGCTGGCATTCGAGGAACAAGCTTTATCAGGATCTCTCGGTGCTGCTGCCCTCCACCGACGGCGTGTCGCTCGCGGGCAACCGATACGTGCAGCCTCCGCGGATCTTCCGGGTGTTTCTCACGCTGATCGGTCCGGGCGACAAGGTACTCGAGACCTACGCGGTCGATTTTCACGAGTGAAGTTTGGCCGACGCGGTGGTCGGGGCGGAGGTTTTCCTGTTGAACCTTTCGGCAAAGCCCTCTCGGCTTTGCGGTCCCTAAAATGAGTCTCTCCGCTCCAAGCCCGAAAACGATCTCCGGTGCCGCCTCCTTCCGGGTGGGCGTCGCTGCGGCGCGTTTCAACGAGCGCCACGTGGACGCCCTGCTCGATGCGGTGATCGGTCATCTCAGGGCCAATGGCGTGAAGGCGACCTCGATCGAGGTGGAACGCGTGCCGGGCTCCAATGAACTCCCCTCGGCGCTCCAGCTGATGAGCGGACGCGGCAAGTTCGACGTGATGATCGCGCTCGGCGTGCTGATCCGGGGCGACACGATTCACTACGAACTGATTGCGGATTCGACGACGCAGGCGCTGCACCGGGTGTCGCTGGATTCCCGCACGCCCGTCATCAACGGCGTCGTGGTCGCGGAGACCCGCAAGCAGGCGGACGATCGCTGCTTTGGCAAGGTGCCCCGCGGCGTGGAGTTTGCGCAGACGGCACTCGAAATGGCATCCCTGAAACGACGGCTGACTAAATCATGAGCAAGGCGCTGTTTGCACAACGACGTGAGGGCCGCGTGATCGCGATGCAGTACCTCTTCTCCTACAGCCTGAACAAGCCGGAGAACGTGGCGGACGATCTCACGCTGTTCTTCGAGCATCAGGAAAAGCCCCGCGACCATTATGCGTTTGGCGAGGAACTCATCCACGCCACGCTGACGCACATCGAGGAGATCGACGCGCACATCCGCTCGCTGGCGCACAATTGGGAATTTGAGCGCATCGCCCGCATCGACCTCGCGATCCTCCGCCTCGCGATCTGCGAGATGCTGTTCCGGAAGGACATCCCTCCGGTGGTCTCGATCAACGAGGCAATCGACCTTTCGAAGGAGTTTTCCAACCTCGATGCCAAGCGGTTCATCAACGGGATCCTGGATCGGCTGAAGGATCAGCTGGGTCGGGATGCCCGCAAGGTAAGCTCCTGAGGCGCGGGCATGTTTGGTCTGTTCAAGAAATTCAAGGATGGCCTCGCGAAGACGGTCGCGGCCATCACGGAGAAGACGCGAGGCCTGTTTGGCGGCCGGTCCATCGACGCCTCGTCGCTCGAGACGCTGGAGGAGGCGCTCTATGGAGCGGATTTCGGCGTGCAGACGACCGATGAGATCCTCACGGAGATCAAGGAGGCCTATCGGAAGGACAAGGCGCTCCAGGGGCGGCAGGCGGCCGAGATCGGTTCCGCGGTGCTGGTCCGAGCCTTGACCGGCTGCGAGCGCGCTCTCGAACCGGCGGCGAACTCTCCGACCGTGATCTGCCTGATCGGCGTCAACGGTTCCGGCAAGACGACGACGGCGGCCAAGCTCGGGTGGAAGCTCAAGCAGGACGGGAAGTCCGTCATGCTGGCGGCCTGCGACACCTTTCGCGCGGCGGCGGTCGAGCAGATCAAGACCTGGGCACAGCGTCTCGGGCTCGAGATCGTGGCGGCGCACACGGGTGCGGACGCTGCTGCCGTGGCATTTGACGCCTGGAAGGCGGCGAAGGCGCGAGGCAGCGACTACCTGCTGATCGACACGGCGGGCCGGCTGCACACCAAACAGAATCTCATGGAGGAGCTCGCGAAGATTCGGCGTGTACTCCAGAAGAACGATCCCACGGCGCCGCATCACAGCTGGCTCGTGGTGGATGGTTCGCTCGGCACCAACTCCATCGAACAGGCGAAGGTCTTTCACCAGGCGTTCGGCCTCACGGGGCTGGTTGTCACCAAGCTGGACGGCACGAGCCGCGGCGGTGCGATCGTGGGCATCTGGCGCGAGCTGAAGCTTCCGATCTATTTCATCGGCCTGGGCGAGCAGCCCGAGGATCTCCAGCCGTTCGAGTCGGAGAACTACGCGAAGGCCGTCTTCGGCCTGGACGGCGCCTGAGGACCGGCCCGGGCGCGGAATTTTGGGCTTTCCCCCGCGGGCGGCAGGTTGCTTGATGGCGGTTTTACGACCGCACCATGATCCTTCCGAAAGCCAGTCGACTGACTCCCGAGCAACTCAATGAGGTCACCGCGATCGTGACCGAGTTTGGCTGCAGCATTCAGCCGATCATCGGTGCGGTGCGGACGATCTACGCGATCCTGGGCGACGAGCGCGATGAGCTCATGATCAACCGGCTGGAGGGACTGGACTACATCGAGCGCATCGATCGGATCCAGTCGCCCTTCAAGCTGATGGATCGGCGGTCGGACCTTGCGACTCACCGGATCCGCGTCGGCAAGGCGACGCTGGGCGAGGAACTCGTGGTGATCGCCGGGCAGTGCACGATCGATCCGAAGAATCCGAACTATTTCTATGAAACGGCCGCCGCCGTGAAGGAGGCCGGGGCCACGTCGCTGCGCGGCGGCGTCTGGAAGCCGCGTACGAACCCGTACACCTTCCAGGGCGATGTGAAGAGCCTGGACATCCTGATGGAGGCCTCGCGGCGCACGGGACTGCCAGTCGACGCCGAAGTGATGGACGAGGACCAAGTGAAATTGGCCCTCGATGCGGGCGTGCACATGCTTCAGGTCGGAGCGCGCAACGCGCTGAACTACTCGCTGCTCCGCACGATTGGCAAAGCGGTGTCGCAGCGGCTGGACCGCACGGTGCTGCTAAAGCGCAGCCTTCACATGGGGCCGATCTCGGAATTCGTATCCGCCGCGGAATACATCGTGGCATTTGGAAATCCGAACGTGATCCTTTGCCCGCGCGGCACGGCGCCGACGCTGGATGGGTATCGCAATCATCCCGACGAGAGCATCACTCCGTTGCTCAAGGAGAAGACCTGGGCGCCGGTGATCGTCGATCCCTCGCATTCGGTGGGCAAGGCGAGCTACGTTCCTGCCTGTGCGCTGGCGGCGGTGGCGTATGGGGCGGACGGGCTTTGCATCGAGTCGCACGTCAGTCCGAGTCATGGCATCGGCGACGACCCGAAACAGGCGGTGACGCCGGAGGTCCTCGCCGGGATCATCCGCCAGGCGCGCCAGCTGTGGGCGATGCGCCGGGGTTAGTCAGAGGACAGAGGTCAGACGCCAGAGGTCAGGAGTCGGGGGACAGTCGGCATTTCAGTGAATGGTCTTGGCCAGTTCTATGTCCGCGCGGCTCTGTGGATTGAGATGCATGGCTTCCGCAATGGCCTGTTTCGCCAGGACGGTGTCGCCCTTCTTGATCAGGGCTATGGCCAGCCATCTGAAGGCATCGTCCGAATGAGGGTCGAGAAGCGTGGCTTCCTTGAACGATGAGATCGCTTTGTCCAAATCGCCTCCGAACATCCTTGGCGAATAGAGGTAGCGCCGGCCCTTCGTCAAATGCGCACGCGGATTGTCGGGATTCAGCCGCAGGGCCGTTTCCAATTCACTGTCGGCCTTTGGGCCCAGGCGAATGGCGGTCCAAAAGCCGTCCAGTCCAATCTTCGTGCCATAAAGATCGGACAGCAACGTGTGGGCGTCCGACGATGCCCCATCGAGACGTATCGTCTTTTTGGTGTCGGCTATCGCACGATCGAGCCAAAGTTCGGCCGATTGTTTGTCGGATTGCTGGAACTGGACCCCAAGATCGTACTCTGCGAGCGCGAGTTCATAATTGTTGGCGACACTCGTCGGATCACCCTTCACGGCCGCCCTCAAGTCTGCGACGGCCAGGAGCATGGTCTTGACGTCTTCGGTGTCCTTGCCTCGTCGCAGGGCTTCACGGCCGGCTTCAGCCAGAGCGCTTGTCGTGGTGTTGTGATCCGATACACCCACGCTTCCTCCGCCCTGGCTGAGAACGGGACTTATGCCAAAGATGATCAGGCTTGCGATGACTGCGGCGCGCATTCCAGAGGCAGGCTGTGTATGGAGTTTCATGCGACGATTGCTTCTAGTGAATGGGAGCGCGGGTGCGTGCTGGGGACGCACTTTTCACGATGCCTCCATCCTGGAGGCAAGCCGTAGAGGGCGGCGCCGACGAGCAGGACGCGGAGCACAGAGTAGAACAGAGCTTGTCCCCCAGAGTGGCTCTGAGTCTCTGAGTGGGCTTGGATCGAGTCTGGAGAGGCTCATGCAGAGACGCTGAGGCGGGTCGGTTGGACAGTGTGGAGGTGCGGCGGCGCGGGGACTCTGGTTGTCGGTGAGCCTCCCTCTGATCCCACAGTGACCCTCTCACCGTTGGGCGATCGCGACGGTTCCGTTGACGGTGTCGATCTGGACTCGGGCATCGCCGGATCCGGTGGTGCCGTGGAAAGACCGCCCGATGAAACCTGAGGAGGCGAGGGGGAAGGCTGAGGTGACGCGTCCGCCGACCGTCGAAATGTCGAAGCGGGCGGAGACTTGCGCGGGCAGGGCGAGATCGAGTGCGCCATTGACGCTGTGGAGCTTCAGTTCCGAGCCGGCCGGCAGTCGGGTGACCTCGATGCGGGCGGATCCATTCACGGTTTCGAGCGACAACGAGGAGGAGAGCCCCGTGATGGCGATCTTGCCGTTGACGGACGAAATGGCTGTCGAGCCTTCAACTCCCTTGATGGCGATCGGACAATTGACGCTTTCGATCTTGTCGATCGCCGCCGCCGCCGGAACGCGGAGCCAGTAACGCACCGAGCCGCGGGAGGACTCGAAGAATCGATGCGGGTAATCGGTCTTGATCGCGATGTGGTCCGGCCGGGCGTCGATCTCGATCCGGATCTTCTCCAGTGCGGCGGTGGTGGTGGCGGATTTCTCGGCGACGAGCGACACCTCGGGTTTGTCCCAACCCTGGACGTCGATCGAACCGTTGACGTTTGTGAGCGAGACGACGACGTCCGGGCGTGCGGGGAAGGTCTTTTCGGACCGGGTTGAGACGTCGGCGCGGCAGAATCCGGCGGCGAGGAAGAGGCTGACGAGGGCAAGGAACGGGCGGAGCATGGGCGGTTGGATTGAGTGTGGTTTCAGGCCGTGTCTTTTTTTTTCAACTACGTCATTCGGCATCATTCTGATTTCAAGGCGATGAGCGGATCGACGCGCGTGGCGCGGAAGGCGGGGAGGCAGGTGGACAGCACGGCGACTGCGGCGAGCAGGACGGGCACGCCGACAAAGGTGACGAGATCGAATGGGCTGACGCCGTTGAGGAAGCTGGCAAGCAGGTGGGAGGACAGGGCGGCGAGGAGCAATCCGACGGCGAGGCCGGCTGCGGCGAGCGAGATACCCTGGCGCAGGATCATGGCGAGGATCTCTCCTCGACGGGCGCCGAGAGCGACGCGCACACCGATCTCCTGGGTCCGTTGGGCGACGAGGTAGCTCATGACGCCGTAGATGCCGAGTGCGGCGAGGGCGAGCGCGACAAGCCCCAGGACGAGGAGGAGGCTGGTCGCGATGGTCTGGGCCATGAACGAGGCCTTGATGTACTCGGTCATGCGCTGCTCGGTCCAGATTTCGACGCGCGGATCGATCCCGTGGATCAGGGACTGGAGGCCTGCACCGACGGAGGCGGGATCGCCGAGCGTGCGGATGCAGAGGCCAAGATTGAGTTCGGGGACACCTTGGGCGTAGGGGAAGAACGCGAAGGCGGTGGAGGGCTCGTCGATGTGGCGGTATTTCCCGTCGCGAGCCACGCCGACCACGGTGTAGGAGCGGCCGTAGGCGCGGAAGGTGTGTCCGAGCGGGTCCGTGCCAGGGAAGAAATGTCGGGCGAAGGTCTGGTTCACGATCGCGACGGGTGCCGACGAGCGGTCGTCGCTCGCGGCAAAATCGCGACCTTCGACCAAGGGCGTCCCCATAGTGGCAAAGTAGCCCGGGGAAATGATGACCGTGTTGGTCGAGGTGTCGTCGCCGTCGCGGTGCACCCGGCCAGGGACCTCGATGCCGGTGCCTCCCACTCCCTCGAAACCGAGGGGAAACCAGCTCGCGAGCGCGACTGACTTGACGCCTGGAATGGCGGCGACGCGACGCGTGAGTTCGTGGTAGAAACGGATGCCGGAGGTTTCGTTGTAGCCGTTCATGCCGATGCGCAGCCCGGCCAGCAGGAGGTGGTGGGGATCGAAGCCGATGCGGACCTGGCGGGCCCGGCGCAGCCCCTGGAAGCAGAGGGCGGCGCCGACGAGCAGCACCAGGGCGAGCGCGACCTGGGAGACGACGAGCAGCCGGCGGATCCGGTGGTGGGCGGGACCACCCGTGGACGACTTTCCTCCGTCCTTGAGCGATGCCTGGAGGTTCTGCCGTGCGGACTGCCAGGCGGGGACGATGCCGAACAGGATGCCGGCGCCGATCGATAGGCCGGCCGTCGCGGCGAGGATCCGCCCGTCGACTGGGAAGTCGTATCCGGCTGGAAGGTACGTCTTGGGGATGAACGCAGCGAGCAGGCCGACGGACCAGAAGGCGAGGAGCACGCCGCCGGCGCCTCCGGCCAGGGCCAGCAGGAGACTCTCCACGAGCAGCTGTCGGATGATGCGCAGGCGCGACGCTCCCACGGCGAGCCGGATCGCGATCTCCCGCTGCCGCTGCACCGCCCGTGCGAGCAGGAGATTGGCGATGTTTACGATCACGATGAGCAGCACGCCGAGACTGACCACGAGGAGGACGCGGAGCACCGGGTAGAAGAAGGCCTGTCCGCCGTAGGGTGCACGCATCAGGGGAATGGCGTGCAGGCGCACGTCGCGATTGGTTCCGGGGTAGGCGGCGGCGAGCTGGGCGGAGATGGGGCCGAGGGCGGCCTCGGCCTGGGAGGCGGACACGCCCGGCGCGAGGCGTGCCTGCGTGTGCAGCCAGCGCGCGGCGCGCTCGGTCAGCCAGCCGGTGCCGGCGACCTGCCTGCACATCGACACCGGCGCCCAGAAGTCGCAGCGCAGGCCGCCCATGGTGCCCTTGAAGCCAGCGGGAGCGACGCCGACGATCGTAAACATAACCTGGTTGAGCTCGACCTTGCGCCCGATCACGGACGGATCTGAGTTAAAGCGCCGTCGCCACAGGTCGGCGCTGATGACGAGCACTGGGTTGCCGCCGGGCGCCTGGTCCTCGTCGGGCAGGAAGGTCCGCCCGAGCAGGGGGCGGACGCCGAGCACATCGAAAAAGTTGGCGGTGGCGATCTGACCGTAGAGCCAGTCGGCGCGGTGGTCGGCGCGCAGGCAGGCTGGGGTAACCTGGGAGGCGATCACTCCGGAGAAGAGGTCGGTGTGGGTGGCGAGGTCGCGGTCGTCGGGCAGGGACGAACAGTCACCCCGCGAGGAACCCCAGGTGTTGGTGATCGCCACGAAGCGACCGGAGTCAACCGCGCCCGGGATCGGGTTGAGCAGGATGCCCTGGATCCAGCACAAGACTGTCGTAGAGGCGCCGATACCGAGCGCGAGCGTGGCGATGATCACCGCGGTGAGCCCGGGATTGCGGGCGAACTGTCGGAAGGCGAAACGCAGATCGGAGATCATTTGAAATGCGGCTGTTGAACCTGACGGAAAAGGAAAGCGACGGCGGGGATCCGTGTCAGCCGAAAGGCTAGTCGATCCGGAGGGCTTCGACGGGGTTGATCCGCATCGCCCGTCGGGCGGGGAAGTAGCAGGCGGCGAAGGCGACGCCGCCGATCAGTACGATCACGGACCCGTACACGGGCAGGTCGATGGGATTGAGGCCGTAGAGGATGCCGGACATCAGCCGGGCCATCGCGAGTGCTAGGAGCAGGCCGATGACGAGGCCGATGAGGGAGAGGCGAAGCCCCGAGCCCAGCACCATCGAGAGGACCGATGAATTTCGTGCGCCGAGTGCGATGCGGATCCCGATCTCGCGCGTGCGTTGGGAGACGGTGAAAGCGACGACGGCGTAAAGGCCCATCACGGCGAGGATGAGACCGAGCGCGCCCTGGGCGCCCGAGAGGACGGCGCCCATGCGCAGCGGCATGAAGCCTAGGGCGGAGTCCTTCACGTGGTCTGCGAGCGAGCGCACTGCGTAGATAGGAAGCGTCGCATCGCGCTCGCGTACCAGCTTGCGCAGGGCGGCGATCAGCGCGGCCGAGTCCGGTGCCGTCGAATGCACGACGAAGGTGATGGGCGAGTGGTAGCTCTGGGCGAGCGGCACGAACAGGTAGGGCCGGCCGGACTCCGCTAGCATGAGGTACTTCCCGTCGGCGACGATGCCGACGACCTGGGCGAGGGCGCCGCCGTCGATGCGGAGCCGTTTGCCGAGCGCGGGCTGATTGGGCCAGAATCGCTCGGCGAGCGCCTGGTTGATGATGACCACGGGTGGTGCGGAGGCGTCGTCCTGGCGGGTGAAGTCGCGACCCGAAATCAGCGTGACGCCGAGGGCCTTGAGGAAACCGGGGCCGGTGTGGTTGATGCCCGCGACCACGGGCTGGTGGCTGGGATCGGCGCTTTTGTCCCCCACGAGTTCGCCTTCAGGGAGGATCTTCGAGGTCTCGAAACTGTTGTCGAAAGGAATGTGCGAGCCGTAGGACACGGCGTTCACCTCAGGCAGATGCTGGAGGCTATCCGTGAGCTGTTCGACGAAGTGCATCCCCTTGGCTTCGCTGTAGCCGTGGAGCTTCAGGTCCACCGAGGCCATGACGGTGTTCTGGGTCCTGAAGCCAATATAGGAGGACGAAAGGTGGACCAGGCTGCGTAGAAACAGACCACCCGTGATGAGCACCACGACTGAGAAAGCGACCTGGGCGATCACGAGCAGGTTGCGGAACCAGTGGCCGCCCTGTCCCATGGTGGAGTCGGATCCCTTGATCACGGCGATTGCGTCGACCGCGCTTGCGCGCAGCGCGGGCATCAGTCCTGTCACGACGCCGGCCACGACTGCCACGATGATGGTGAACCAGATGCTCGAAGCATTGAACGAGGGAGCGACGCTCGTCGGAACGTCACCCTTCGGGGCGAGACGACCGAGGACGGGGCCGAGCCACATGATCAGAAACAGTCCGACGACGCCCGCCATCAGCGCCAACACCACACTTTCGGTGAGAAGCTGGCGCAGGAGGCGAAACCGGGAGGCGCCCACGGCGGATCGGATGCCGAGTTCACGACGCCGGGCGGCCGCCCTGGCGATCTGGAGGTTGGCCACGTTGGCGCAGGCGATGAGGAGGATCAGGAAGACGAGGATGGAGAAGACCGCGGCGATGAACGGGATTGGGCCCGCGACTCCGGGATCGGGCCGGGACAGTCGTTCGTAGTGCAGGCCCATGACGAGTGGGGATTCGCCCTTTCGGTAGGTCTCATCGAGCCGCTTGGCGACGACGGACAGGGATGCGGACGCCTCGCGCAGGCTCACGCCGGGTTTGAGCAGGGCGAGCATCTTGAACGCGCTCCAGTCCCGGACGGTGTACATGTCGTTACCCTGCGAATACAGGTAGCCGATCATCGTGGCCGGGACGAAGGCGCTTGGGGCCATGGCCCACTGGGCGCTGTGAAATTCGGGAGGCGTGATGCCCACGACCGTCATGGACTTGCCGTTGACCTGGATGGGCTTTCCCACGATCGAGCGGTCCCCGCCCAGCGAGGTTTTCCAGTAGTCGTAGGAGAGCACCACGATCGGATCGGCGCCGGGCTTTTCGCCTTCGCCGGGCAGGAAGAGGCGTCCGAGGTATGGCTTGATGCCAAGCATGGAGAAGTAGTTGCCGCTGTCGCCTTCGATCCAGGCCCGCTCGGCCTTACCTCCGGGCACCGCGATGTCTGCGGCATTGAAATAGATCGCGACCGCATCCTCGAACTGCGGCACCTCGCGGCGGATGTCGCGGTAGTTTGCCCAGGAGAGACCGCTCCAGAGCTCGACGCCGGGATGGCGCTGCGTGACGTAAGCGAGCCGGTTGGGATGCTGGACCGGCAGTGGCTGGAAGAAGAACAGGTCGATGAGGTCGAACAGGTAGATGTTGGCGCTGAGGCCGAGGGCCAGCGTGATGACGGCGGTTAGGGTGAATCCGGGGGATTTCGCGAACTGCCGAAACGCGAATCGTAGATCGGAGATCATGGTGGTGCTTTCGTGTGGTGGCTGCGTTTCGCGTGCCGGTGGCGTGCGAAACCCTGGGGGATCTGGATGGCGGACAGGGGGAGTCACTCGCCCCGGAGGGCGATGACGGGATCGATGAGCGAGGCTCGGCGTGCGGGAATGTAGCAGGCGACGAGCGTGATCAGGGAGATGAGGCAGACGGTGAGGCCCTGCATCCAGGCGCCGGGCAGCCCGAATTCGGACATGGTGCGCTGGAGCATGGAATCGATCGCGTAGGCGCCGATCACTCCCAGCACCAGACCGATGGCGAGCAGTTGTGCGCCCTGCGTGAGGATCATCGAGACGATCTGGGACTGTCGCGCGCCGAGCGCCATGCGCACGCCGATGTCGAGCGTGCGCTGCGCGGTGAGGTGTGCGATCACGCCGTAGATTCCGATGGCGGCGATGAGCAGTCCCATTGCAGCGAAGACGGCGAGATTGACGACGATCACGTCGAGGTTGGACAGGCTGGTTTGAATGAGCTGGGTGGTGGAGCCTGCCTGGGTGATGGGAAGGTCGGGGTCGAGCGAGCTGACGATCTTCGCGGCGCTGTGTGCGAGCGACTCGGGTGGCATGGAGGATCGGAGCACAAAGGTGATGTAGTTGCCCGGGGCCTGGATCATGGGCCGGTAGAGCTGGAGGAACGAGGTGGGGGCGGAAATGTTGGCGGCCATGCGGACGTCGCCGACGACGCCGATGATCCGGATCCACTGGTCCTTGTCGGCGATGCGCACGCGCCGGCCGATGGGATTCTGGCCCGGCCAGAAGCGACGGACGAAGGACTCGTTGACGATGGCGACGGGGGGGCCGTCGGCCTTGATGCTATCCGTGAACAGCGAGCCCTGTTTGAGTGGAATATGGAGCAGCGAGAAAAAGCCTGGGGTGACGGAGTTCGTCTCGACGAGGGGCTCCTTGCCCTTCTCGGGGAGGGGTTGTCCTTCGGCGACGAAGTTGGAGGAGTTGAAGTAGGAGAACAGGGGCGTGGCGAACGAGAGAGCAGCTTTCTCGACGCCGGGGATGGAGGAGAGGCGATCGAGCAGGGCGCGGTCGGACTGGCGGCGCAGGTCATCGGTCCCGTAGCGGTTCCAGGGGCGGGCGAGCAGGCCTTCGAAAGTGCCTTCGGGCTGCCAGCCGAGGTTGCGGTGAAGGAAGCCTTTCGAGGCGACAGCGAAGGAGGCGGAGACGCCGACGAGGATGAGGGCGGCGGCAATTTCGGCGACCACCAGCGAACATTTGAATCGGTGATGCGAGCGGCCCGCGCTGCTGCCGCGAACGCCTTCCTTGAGGGCGTCGTTGACGGGAGCGCGCGAGACGAGAAGTGCCGGCGCGAGTCCGAAGACGAGTGTGGTGGCGAGGGAGGTGAGCAGGGCGAAAGTGAGGACGCGTCCGTCGATCGGGATCGGGAAGCCGGGTTCGTTTCCGATGAGGATCTTGGCCGCGAGCAGGTCGTTGGACCATTTGCCGAGCAGCAGGCCGAGGCCGCCACCGGCCATTGAGAGGACGAGGCTCTCGGCGAGAAGCGGGGACATGAGTCGGAAACGACTGGCTCCGAGGGCGGTGCGGATGGCGAACTCGCGGGTGCGTCCCAGGGAGCGGGCGAGCAGCAGGCTGGCGAGATTCGCGCAGGCGATGAGCAGCACCATCAGGGCGAGGCCGGTCATCATCCAGATGATCCTGGTGCTGGTGCCGTCCATATTGGACGAGTGGAGCGGCACGGCGTAGAGGCCCTCCCCGCCGTCCTCGGTGGGGTAGTCGTGTGACAAGCGGCTGGCGATGGAGGCGAGCTGGGCGTTGGCCCCGCCGATGGTGACGCCTGGCTTCAGGCGAGCCACGCAGGAGAACCAGTGGTCCTTGCGCAGCGTGGAGAAACCGGGATTCATCGTGAGCGGGCGCAGGAAGTCGGCGGGGCCCCAGACCAGGGGAGCGGCGAACGACTTGGGCAGCACGCCGATCACGGTGCAGTTCTCGCCATTGATGCGCAGGGTGCGTCCGATCACCTTGGGATCGCTCGAGAAGCGGCTGGACCAGAGGCGCTGGGTGAGGATGACCACGTTCCCCTTGCCGGGCTGGTTTTCATCGGGAGTAAAATCGCGCCCGATGGACGGCTGTACTCCGATCAGCTTCAGGAAATTGGAGGCGACCCACAGGCCGGAGACCTGTTGGGCGGGCTGGTCGGGTTCGGCGAGACTGTTGAGGTCGTTGTAGTAACTGGCGCTGTCGGAGAAACAGGTGGCGCCGTTATGGATGTCGAGATAATCGGCGGGGGAGTGCGACTGGCCGCGGGCCTGTGGGGTGGAGCGGAAGACGCGAACCAGTTCGGCGGAATTGGGGTAGGAAAGCAGACGAAGCAGAAACGCGTTCGCGAGGCTGAACGCGGAGGTGCTCAGGCCGATGCCGAGGGCGAGCGTGACGATGGCGATCGCGGTGAAGCCGGGAGACTTGAGGAGCGAACGAAAGGCGAGGCGGAGGTCGGAGTGCATGGTGCGGGGCTATTCGGTGCGGATGGCATCGACGGGGTTGATGCGGACGGCGCGCAGTGCGGGGAGGTACGAGGCGATGGCGCCGACCACCAGGAGCAGGACGACGGCGATCGCGTAGGAGAGCAGGTCGTTGGGGGCGACCTCGAAGAGCTGGCTTTGAAGGAGTCGGACGACGGCCCAGCCGGAGGCGACGCCGAGCAGGAGCCCTGGGACGACGAGGGCGAGGCCATGGCGCATCACGTCACCGAGAACCTGCGCGCGCGTGGCGCCGAGGGCGATGCGGATTCCGATCTCGCGGCTTCGCTGGCCGATGACGAACGACAGCACGCCGTACAGACCGATGAGGGCAAGCAGCAGGGCGGTGCCGGCGAAGAAGACGAACAGCTGCATGTTATAGCGCCGGCCGGCGACGAAGTCGTCCATGCGTTCGGTCATGGGCTTCACGTCGAACACTGGATTGTCGGGGAAGGTGGAGCGCAGGACCTTCGTGATTTCGGCGGCGGCCGCCGCGGGGGACAGGCGCGTGCGGACGATGAGGTATGGCGTGGTCGGATTGGGGAACTGGCGAGGCGAGTAATAGAATTCAGCTTCGGCGCCCTGATCGAGGCCGTGTTGGACGATGTTTCCCACGACGCCGATCACGCGGCACCACGGAAGCTTCATATCGGGAAATCCGAGCCGAAACCGGCGACCGATCGGGTCCTGGCCGGGCCAATACGTCTCGGCCATCTTGCGGTTGACGATCACGGACAGGTCGAAGTTCCTGTAGATCTCCGCCACCGAGGATTCGGAAACCTTAAGACCGGGGGGGACCACTGGTTCGCGTTCGCGGCCATCGAAGAGGCGGCCCTTGAGCAGCGGGACTCCCAGGACATGGAAGAAGTCGGCGCTCACCATCTGGTTGCTGGCGCTCGGATAATGCCCGGGCTGCGGCAGGGGTTTCCCGTCGAGGTAGAATGCGGAATAAGAGTACGTGTGGCTGAACGGAATGCCCGTCGCGATGGCGGCGTCGGCGACATCGGGCAGCGCCTTTACGGTGGACGTGACGCGTTCGTAGAAACGTGGAACCGCCATGGGGTCCTCGGCATAGATCCGCGCATTCACCGGGCTGATCTGGAGGGTCAGGACGCGGTTGGGTTGAATCCCGGGCGGCACGGCCAGGAGACGATGGAGACTTCGGATCATGAGGCTCGCGCCGACGAGCAGGACGAGGGCGAGCGCGATCTGGACGCCGACCAGCAGGTCGCGCAGATGCCACCGGCCGAAACGCGTGTGGATGATGCGCGGCGTGTTCTTCAGCGCGTCGGAAGGGGCGACGGCGGAGGTCTGCCAGGCCGGGGCGAGGCCGAAGCCGACGCCAGTGGCCACCGTGATTGCCAGGGTGAAGAGGAGCACGCGCACGTCCAAGGTTGGCGACGAACCCACGAAGTCGCGCAGCTGGGAGGGGAGGAGGCTGTCGACGAGGGTGTAGCCCCAGCTGCCCAACAGCAGTCCCAGCACGCCGCCCACAAAGGCGATCGACAGGCTCTCGGCGAGCAGCTGACCGACGAGCTGGCGCCGGGTGGCGCCGAGTGCGCTGCGGAGCGCCATTTCGCGGGCCCGGGAGAACGAGCGGGCGAGCAGCATGTTCGCGATGTTCACGCACGCGATGAGAAGCACCGCGCCGACAGCGCCGCACAACAGGAGCAGCTCCATTCTCGAACTTCCCGCGAGTCGATCGCGCAGGCGCTCGATCCGGATGCCGATGTCCGCGTCGGCCTTGGGATACTCGTGCTGGAGCCGGGTCGCGATGGAATCCATCTGGATCCGGGCCGAGGCGAGGGAAAGGCCGGGCTTGAGCAGTCCGAGACCGTAGGCGTCGTTGTGGTTCTCGCGCGCGGTCATGAACTGCCGGCCGGCCTGCGGCGCGAGCATCATGTACACGTCGACGTCGTGCGTGAAACGGAACGATGCCGGAAGCACGCCTGCGACGGTCACGTCGAGTCCGTCGACGATGATGGCCTTCCCGACGATATCGGGCGCTCCGTCGAGGTAACGGCGCCATGCGGAATGGGTCAGCCAGGCGACCGGCGGTGCGGCCGGAGTGTCATCGGAGGCGGCGGGTGCGCGCCCCTGGGCGGGCGAGACGCCGAGCACGTCGAAGAACTGCGAGGTGACCAGCGCCATGGAGACGCGGTAGGTCTGGGCGGAGGCCTTGAGGTCCGCGTCGGTGACCTTGTACAGGGCCAGGTGTGAGAACGCATCCTGCTGGGCCAACCAGTCGCGAAAATCGGGATACGACACCGACATGTCCTGGGTGGTGGCCGAGGTTTCGGTGAAGAACACCAGCCGCTCCTGGTGCGGGTAGGGGAGCGGGCGGAACAGCGTGCCATTGAGCACGCTGAAGAAGGCGGTGTTGGCGCCGATTCCCAGCGCGAGGGTGGCGACGGCCACCGCGGAAAAGCCCGGGTTTCGGTGAAACTGGCGGAAGGCGGTGCGGAGCGAGGAGGGGATCATGGCGGAGGGCGGGCCGGGAGGCTCACTCGGTGCGGATTGCATCCACGGGGTTGATACGGACGGCGCGCAGGGCGGGGAGGTAGGAGGCGACCGCGCCGACGATCAGCAGGAGGATGGTGGCGACGACGTAGGAGGGAGGATCATTGGGGCCGACGCTGAAAAGCTGGCTCTGGAGGAGGCGCACGACGGCCCAGCCGCTCGCGATGCCCAGGAAGATGCCGGGGATGACGAGGGAGAGGCCGCGACGCATGACGTCGCCGAGGATCTGGCGGCGCGTGGCGCCGAGGGCGATGCGGATCCCGATCTCACGGCTGCGCTGGCCGACGACGAACGAGAGCACGCCGTACAGGCCTATGAGCGCGAGCAGCAGCGCGACGCCGGCGAAGAAGACGAACAGCTGCATGTTGTAGCGGCGCCCCGAAACGAAGTCGTCCATGCGTTCCGAGATGGGTTTGACGTCGAAGGTCGGATTGTCGGGCAGGGCCTCGCGCAGCGCGCGGGTGACGGCGGCGGCCGCGGCGGCGGGTTCGAGCCGGGTCTTGATGACGAGGAAGGGCGTGGTGGGCGCGGGGAACTGCCGCATCGAGAAGTAGAACTCGGGCTCCACCCCGCGCTCGAGCCCGTGCTGGGTGGTGTCGCCGACGACGCCGATCACGCGGGCCCAGGGGAAATTCATGTCGGGATAACCCAGGCGGAAGCGGCGACCAATGGGATCCTGGGTCCCCCAGAATTTGCGGGCCATGGACTGGCTGATGACCACGTCGAGATCGATGCCCTTGAAGATCGTGCCGAGGTTGGTTGGCGTGATGACGACGCCGGGCGGGAGCACGGGCTGCGGTTCGAGGCCGTTGAAGAGACGGCCCTCGAGGAGCGGGATGCCGAGCACGCGGAAATAGTCCTGGCTGACCCAATGGTTGCTGGCGGTCGGAAACTGGCCGGGAGCAGGAATCGGTTTTCCCTCGAGGTAGAACATGATGCTCGAGTCGTTCCATGCGAATGGGATGTTGGTGGCGACGGCGGCATCCTCGACGTCCGGAAGCTTTTCGACAGTGTCGACGACCCGGTCGCAGAAGCGGGCGAGGGAACCCGGGTCGGAGGCGAAGGCGGAGATTGGCGGGGGCGTCACCTGGAGCGTGAGCACACGTTCGGGGCGGATGCCGGACTTCACCTCAAGCAGGCGCTGGAGGCTGCGGATCATGAGGCTGGCGCCGACGAGGAGGACCAGCGCGAGCGCGACTTGGACGCCGACGAGCAGGTCGCGCAGGTGCCAGCGGCCGAAACGGGTGTGGAGGGTGCGGGGCGTGTTGCGCAGGGCTTCCGCCGGATTGATGGCGGAGAGTTGCCAGGCGGGCGCGAGGCCGAAGCCGACGCCGGTGAGCAGGGTGACGAGGAAGGTGAAGCCGAGGACCCGCAGGTCTATCTGGGAGCTTGCCGCAAACGGCTGCATCTCCCAGGGCAGGAGCCGTTGGAGCAGAGTGTAGCCCCAGGAGCCGAGTACGAGGCCGACGGCGCCGCCGGCGAGCGCGACGAGGATGCTCTCGAGGAGGAGCTGGAGGATGAGCTGGCCGCGTGTGGCGCCCAGTGCGCTCCTGAGCGCCATCTCGCGGGCCCGGACGAAGGAGCGGGCGAGCAGCATGTTTGCGATGTTGACGCACGCGATCAGCAGCACTGCACCGACGGCGCCGCAGAGCAGGAGTAACTCGGTGCGCGAGTCGCCCGCGAGCTGCTGCCGGAGGGGGCGGACGCGGATCTCGACGCCGGCGTCGGCCTTCGGGTAGGCCTGCTGGAGCCGGCGGGCGATTGCGTCCATGCGGGCCTGCGCGGAGGCGAACGTGACGCCCGGCTTCAGGAGCCCGACGGCCCAGGCGTCGTTGTGGCTCTCGCGCATCGTCATGAAGCGCTCCTTCACGCGCGGTCCAAGGTTGGTGTAGATGTCGACGCTGCGCTGGAAGCGGAAACCGGCGGGGAGGACGCCGACGACGGCGGTGTCGATCCCGTCGACGATGATCGACCGCCCAACGATGTCGTTCGCGCCGTTGAAGAAACGCGTCCAGGCGGCGTGGGTGATCCAGGCGACGGGGTGGGCGGCCTGGGAGTCGTCCGCGGGCACGGGAGCCCGGCCCAGGGCGGGGGCTGCGCCGAAGACGGTGAAGAAATCCGAGGTGACCAGCCCGAGGGAGATGCGCTCGGTGCCGGCATCGGTCTTGAGCATGGCGCCGGCCACGCTGAACAGCGCCAGGTTCGAGAAGGCGTTCTGCTGCTCATGCCAGTCCTCGAAGTTCGGATACGACACCGACATCGTGTCGTACGACTGGGAGCGTTCGTTGAGGAAGGCGATCCGCGCCTGGTTGGGGTAGGGCAGCGGGCGGAACAGTGCGTTGTTGAGGACGGTGAAGAAGGCGGTGTTCGCGCCGATGCCCAGGGCGAGCGTGGCGACGGCGACGAACGAGAAGCCCGGATTGCGCGTGAACTGGCGCAGGGCGGAGCGGACACTGAGGGGAAGCATGGCGGGGGGACGCGGTGGCAGCCGCGTCGGGTTGGAGAAGACGGACGGATCAGGGCATCACGAGGTCGATGTGGTGGACCTCGAGCGTCCGCCCGGTCTGGCGGTCGTATTCGGCGATGGATTTCTGGTAGTCGGCCTCGGCCTGCGCCTCGTTGACCTCGGCGTAGCCGAGTTGCTGCTGCTGGTACAGGACGGCGAAGGTGGAGCCGGTGCCGGCGCGCAGGCGCTTCACCTCGGCGTCGAGCATCTTTTCGTTGAGCTCGCGGGCGCGCTGGGTGGTGGCCACCCGTTGGCGGGCCGACTGGACCTGGATGGCGGCGGAGCCGATGGCGACGACAATGTCCTGCTCGAGTTTGTCGAGGTAGGCGCGGGCCTGCTCGCGGCGCAGGCGGGCGGCGCGGTAGCGCCCGCGCTCGGCCGCGGAGGCGAGGGGGATTGAGACGGTGACGCCGACGGACGACGACGGGAAGTCGTGGCTGCGGAGATCGGCCTCGGAGGAGGCCCAGTTGCGGCCGATGCCGTTGACGCCCGCGGAGGCGACGAGGTCGACCTGGGGGAGGAGCTGATTGCGGTAGTAACGCTGGTCGTACTCGCCGCGTTTCAGGCTGAGCAGGGCGCTCTGGTAATCCGGGCGCAGGGTGAGCGCGGTGTGAAAGTCACGGACGGGCTCGATGGCCGGCTCGGACTGGTCGGGGAAGGGCGCGAGGCTGAGGGAGTGGGCGAGAAGGGACGGATCGCGGACGTCGGAGACCAGGGCCTTCAGGCTGTTTTCCGTCTGGCGGAGGCCGGCCTGCGCGGCGATCACGCCCTGGCGCCGGTCGGCGACCTGGGCGGTGGCGGACAGCACGTCGAACTGGGACATGGCGCCCACGGCGAAGCGCTTCTTGTTCTCGTCGACGAGCTGTTCGGCGGCGCTGAGCAGGTGCTGGGCGCTGCGCAGGTAGGCGCGGGCAAACAGCACGTCGCTGTAGGCGTCGATCACCTGGGTGACCGTGTCGATGACGGCGCGCCGGAAATCCCATTCCGAGATCGCGCGGTTGGTCTTGGCGACGCGGAGCTGGTACAGGGCGGAGCCGGTGCCGAAGCCCTGGAGGAGGGGCTGGGTGACCTGGATCCCCGCGTAGCTCGTGATGGCCAGGGCGGGCGAGAGCGCGGGGTCGTCGACCTTGTTGACGTAGCCGCCGATCTGATACGAGAGGCCCCAGGGGGAGAGTCCCGAGAGGCTGAGCGAACTCGAGTCGGAGGCTGCGAGGTCGGCGGGCGGGCGCACGCCGGAAAACGGGTCCGCCAGGTAGGGCGTGTTGGTGCGCCCGTGCTGGTAGGAGCCGTTGAGCGTCACGTCGAACTTCCCGAACGCCTCGGTGACGCCGGCGCGCGCGATGGGTACGCCGTAGGACTGGACCTTGATGGCGTAATTGCGGGCGAGGGCCTCGCGGATCGCCTGGTCGAGCGTGAGCGGCGCTGCGTTCGCCGTCGAGGCCGCGGGGGCGTCGGCGGCGGCCGCGGCGAGGCGGACGGACAGGAGGCAGGCGAGGACGAGGACGATGCGGCGCATGGCGGGACGGCGGGCGGGGCTCAGACGGACTTCTCTTCGACGTGTTCCTGGACGACGCGGCCGTCGAACAGGTGGACTGTGCGCGCGGCGTGGCCGGCGAAGCGTTCGTCGTGGGTGACCATCACGATGGTGGCGCCCTCGTGGTGCAGCGAGGCGAGGAGGTTCATGACGGCCTCGCCGTTCTTGGAATCGAGATTGCCGGTGGGCTCGTCGGCGAGGAGGACGGCGGGCCGGCCGGCGAGGGCGCGGGCGACGGCGACGCGCTGCTGCTGGCCGCCGGAGAGCTGGGACGGCAGGTGCTTGGCGCGATGGCTCATCCCGACCTTTTCGAGCGCCTCGGTGACGCGTTCCTTGCGCTCGGAGGCGGGCATGCCGCGGTAGCTGAGGGGGAGCTCGACGTTCTCGTACACCGTGAGGTCGCCGATGAGATTGAACGACTGGAAGATGAACCCGATCTCGCGGTTGCGGATGCGTGCGCGCTCGGCGAGGTTCAGGCCCTGCACGGGCTGGTCGTTGAGCCGGTAGGCGCCGTCGCTGGGGGAGTCGAGCAGGCCGATGATGGACAGGAGCGTCGACTTGCCGCAACCGGAGGGGCCGGCGATGGAGACGTACTCGCCCTTGTGAATCTCGAGATGAACGCCGGAGAGCGCGTGGGTTTCGACTTCGTCGGTGAGGTAGACCTTGGTGATGCCTTCGAGTTGGATGAGGGACATGGTGGGATGGATGTTGTTATTGCTGGTTGTTCGGGGTGGTTGTGGAAAATGGGTCAGTTGAGGCGGACTCGGCCGGTGGAATCCCATTGGGACATGTCCGAGAGGATGACGCGGTCGCCGGGCTGGAGGCCCGAGAGGACCTCGATGGTATTGACGGAGCTGCGACCGAGCTTCACCTGGACGCGGGTTGCGTAGTTGCCGTCGGGGTCGAGCTTGAAGATGCCGATCGTGCTGTTCTCCTGGCCGAAGGCGGGGCGTCCGACGTACACGACGTCGTTGAGGCGCTGGAGTTCGATGGTGCCGTCGACGCTCAGGTCGGGCCGGGCGCCGTCAGGGAGCGGTCCCTTGAGGGCGACGTCGACGGTGACGGTGCCGTTCTGGACGGAGGGATCGACGCGGGAGACGCGCCCCGGGACGAGACCGTTGCGGGTGTCGATTTCGGCGGGTTGTCCGAGGCGGATGTCCTTGGCCTGGGTCTCGGCGACGCGGATCTCGGCCTTCAGGCGTGTGGGATCGGCGACCTTGGCGAGGACGCTTCCCGCGGAAAACTGCTGGCCGACCTCGAGCGAGAGAGTCTGAAGCACGCCGGTCATTCCCGCGCGGACGGTGAGGGCGTCCATGTCCTCGCGGCGGAGTTTGGCGAGGGAGCGGGCGCGTTCGACCTCGGCCGTCTTGATCTGGAGCTGGAGTTTCATGGACTCCTGGGTGAACGCGTAACGTTTCTTCTCGATTTGGTGGCGTGTGGCGGCGTCCTCGGCGGTGACCTTGGCCTTCTGGAGTTCGAGTTCGGAAATGAGACCCTCCTTGAAGAGCGCGCTGTAAACTTCGGCCTGGAGCCGGGAGGTTTCATCGTCGGACTTGGCGCTTGCGAGGCTGGCCTCCATGGAGAGGAGCTGGCTTTCCAGGCTGATCTTGAGATTCGTGTATTCGGATTCCGCAGCATGAAGCTGGGATTCGGCGGTGTCGGCGGCCTGGGCGACATCGGGATTGGCGAGCACGAGGATGACCGAATCGGGCTTAACCGCGGCTCCGGGGCGGAGGACGATGCGTTCGACGTGGCCGGCCGTGCGGGCGGTGAGGAATCGGATGTCCTCGGGCACGAGCGTGCCCACGCCGCGCACCTGGCGAACGAGCGGGCCGCGCTTCACGGTGTCGATCCACACCAGGCTGCGGTCCACCGTCGGAGCCGCGGGTTTAAGCGACGAAATCGCGAAAGTGAGTCCGCCCAGGATGGCGACGACGACGGCTCCGATGATCAGGCGCTTTCGAAGCTTGGCTTTGGCTTGGGAGGGGCGGGGAATATCCATGGTGTTGAAGGCTCTATTGCAGCGGGCGTGCCAAGGTTTAAGATATCGCAGAAGCGATTTAAGTGGAATAACTTAAAATTTTGTCCCTCTGCTGACTCCGAGGCGGGTGCGACGAACGTGGGACGCGAAAATCCCACTTGTGGGACGGGTGGGGGCGCCGGGGCATTGACTGACATGGGGAAACGGCGAACCTAGGTGCTCTCTTGAACGATGCCTTCGGAGAGCTGATGGAACCATCGAAAACCAATCGGATTTGCGGATCTGAAACCCTGGCGGGTGGGAAGGGCGGTGAGCCGTGGAGCGGGCACTGGGGAGGTGGATGGTGAGCCGGCGGGACGTTTCGGAGCATGGGGAGCATGGCGGGCGGGAAGGGCATCGTCACCGCCATCGCAAACGTAGGATCACGCCCTTGATCGTGGCCGTGCTGGTGGTGGGGCTGCTGGCGATCGTCGGCGCCACACGTTGGCATGGGGCATTCGTGACGGCGACGCGGTTTTTGCACGTGCGGCATTCGCGTTCGGAGGCGGCGGGCCCCGAGGCTATGGCGCGGGTCCTGCCCAGGAAGGCGTCAGACGGCGTGGAGCATTATCTTCCGGGGCCTCCCGCGCTTTTCGGGGCGCCTGCCGCGGATAAGGCGGGTTTTGTCCGGGTCGGATCGGGCGCGCCCGTCGTGCTTCCGCTGATGTGCCAGGACGAAGGGTATGCCACGATCCGCCGGATGATCACCTCGGGACACCTGCCGCGGCCGGGCGACGTGGCGATAGGGGATCTGGTGAACGCGTTTTCCTATGCCCGGAGCTCGGGCGGATCGGAGGCGCTCATGGCACGGGTGGAATCAGGAGCCGTACCCTGGGCGCCCGGCCACGTGCTGGTGCGGGTTCAAGTCGACGCGAGGGAGCCGCGGGAAGTGGCGCGGCCGCCCACGACGGTGATGATCCTGGCCGACCTGCCGCCGATGCCGCACTGGCAGGAGCGCGTGGATGCGATCCGTGCGAGCCTTCGGTGGCTGACGTCGCAGCTCCGTCCCGACGACCGTTTGGGGATCGTCGCACTGACGACCGACGCGCGGGTGGAATTGGAGCCGACGGCGGTTGCGAACCGGGTGGTCCTGGACAAGGCGATCGACGAGATCGGCATGCCGCAGGGGCGGCGGGTGGATGACGCCTTGGTGACGACCTTGGAGCTGGCCCATGGGGATGCTGCGGGCCGGGGTTCGACCTGGCGGGTGTTGATTTGCAGCGATGGGGCGAGCCTGCCGGCGGCCGACGAGGCTCGGACCCTGGACCTGCTCGAGAATTCCGAGACGATGAAGGCGTTTTCTAGGGCCGTGTGGGGGCAGGCGCCCCAGCGGGACCTGATCTCCAGGCTGGTTGACGAGGGGGAGGCCCGGGAGACTGTCATTGGCGTGAACACCGACGCAAAGCGGGTGATCTCGGACCTGATTGGCGACCCCGTGGGGGTGGCCGCGACGGAGGCCCGGCTAGAGGTGGCGTTCGACCCGGCGTTGGTGAAGGCTTATCGGGTTCTTGGATACGAGTCCGGCGGCGGACCGGTGTCGGCGGCGAAGGGCGGCGAACTACTGGAGGGCGAGAGCTGCACGACGCTCATCGAACTGGTCCCTTCAGTCACGGCCGGGTGGGATCGTGCGGGGCTGGCGCGGATCACGTTGTCGTACGACGACGCCAAGGCGGGTCACACACGCACGCAGGTGATTGAGACTCCACCGGCGAAGCCCTGGGCGGAGACGCGCAGGGATTTCCGCTTTTCGGCGGCCGTGGCGGGATTTGGGCTGGCGCTGCAGTCGGGGCTCAGGGGCACACCGCGGCTTTCGGACTTGGGTGCCTGGGCAAAGTCGGCCTCGGGCGACGTCCCGGCGGCGGACCGCAAGGAGTTTCTGGGCCTGCTGGACCGGACTGAAACGATCGCACCCTGACTGTCCGGTGCGACTTATACCACCTGAACCCCTTTGGGATTGTGGGGCTTCGAACGCCTCCTATTCTGCGCCGCGGATGAGGGAATCGAGCAACCCCGGACAGACCCAGGCAGATCCCGACGAACGCTACTCGAAGGCGTTTTCGGTGAGTCCGGATGCGATCACGGTCACCGATCTGGCCACGGGCCGCTACCTCGATGTAAACGCGAGCTTCGAACGCCTGTTCGGGTACCAGAGGGATGCCCTCGTGGGACGCACTTCGACCGAAATTGGAATTTGGGCGGATCCCAACGATCGCGCGCGGCTCATCGACGTCCTGAAATCGCAGGGAGTGGTGAAGGACTTTCTCGCGGTCACGCGCCGGGCCGACGGCGCGTTGCGCACCTGCAACCTGGCCGGGGCGGTGATCGCGGCGGACGATGGGCAGACCGTCGTCCTGGTGGTGCACGACATCACCGAGCAGCTAGCGACGGAACGGGCGCTTCGCCAGGCGGCGGACCGATACGCCAAGCTCTTTCACTCGAGCCCGGATGCGGTGGCGGTGACGGAGCTGCACACGGGGCGGCTCGTGGAATTCAACGATAATTTCCTGCGGATCTTTGGTTATGACCGCGAGTCGGCGATCGGCAGGACCACCCTCGAGATGGGCCTGTGGGCGGAGAGCGGGGAGCGCGAGGCCCTCGTGGACACGCTCGAGCAGATTGGCGTCATTCGGGACGCCGAATTCACGCTCGTCCGCCGGGACAGTGCGCGGATCAACGTGTTGATGAGCGGCGAGGTGATCGAGTTCAACGGCGTCGACTGCATGCTCACCGTGGTCCGCGACGTGACGCTGCAAAGGCAGGCGCGCCAGCGCGAGGCGGAGCTGGAGGATCAGCTTCGCCGCGTGCAGAAGCTCGAGGCGCTGGGCACGCTGGCCGGTGGGGTTGCCCACGACTTCAACAACATCCTCACCGCGATCCTTGCGTACACGGAGTTCACCCTGATGGACACCGAGGATTCGTTCGCGGTGAAGCAGAACCTGGTTGAGGTGCGCAAGGCGGCGTTGCGGGCGCGGGACCTGGTGAAGCAGATCCTGGCGTTCAGCCGCCGCCAGAAGCAGGAGCGTGCGCCGATCGACCTGCGCGCGCCGGTGCGCGAGGCGCTCACGCTGCTTCGCTCCACGCTCCCGTCGACGATCCAGATCGAGGACCATTTTCCGCCAGAGCCCTTGGTGGTGATGGCCGACTCCGGTCAGATGCACCAGGTCGTAATGAACCTATGCACGAATGCGGCCCACGCGATCGGAGGCCGGCCAGGACGCCTGCGGGTGGCGCTGGACGTGGTGGTGCCGCCGCCGGTGGGGAGCGGCATCGTGTCTGCGGACGGGGGGAAGGCCAAGGCGATGATCTCCGTGAAGGACGATGGAAGCGGCATGGACGAGCAGGTTCTCAAGAGGATCTTCGAGCCGTTTTTCACGACGAAGGAGCCAGGTGAAGGGACGGGCCTGGGGCTGTCCGTCGTGCATGGCATCGTCCAGGCGCACGAGGGCACGATCGTGGTGGACAGCAAGCAGGGTGTTGGGACGGAGTTCCGGATCCAGCTTCCGCTGCGCGACGGCGCGGTGGACCGCCGTGCGCCCTCGATCGACGCGATGCCCCGCGGGGCGGGCCAGCGGATTCTAGTGATCGACGACGAGGAACCGATCTGCGAACTCGCCCAGCGCTTCCTCGTGCGGCTCGGGTATCAGGTCACCGCCCACACCAATCCCGCCGCGGCACTGGAAGCATTCGTCGAGGATCCTCCTCCGTTCGACCTCGTGCTCACGGATTTCACGATGCCCCTCCTGACGGGTGTCGACGTGGCGCGGCGGGTCACGGGCCGGCATCCGGAAATCCCCGTGCTGCTGATGAGCGGCTACGCAGGAGCCTGGACCACGCAGGACCTCAGGGATGCAGGGATCAGGCTGTTGATCAACAAGCCGCTGGCGCTGTCGATCCTTGCCGCGGCGGTCCGGGATGCGCTTTCGGGCGAGGACGCCAGGCGAGTTTAGAAAAAAAGAGCCCGCCTGGGTCGCAGGCGGGCCACCTTGAATTGGTTTCCGGCGGGAATCTTACTTCTTCGACTCGGCCTTCTCGGGCTTCTTGCACTGACAGGTCTTGCCGTCCTTCTTGCAGCTGCAGGATCCGCCGTCTTGGCAATGGCAGGCATTCTTGCCTCCGTCTTTATTGCAGGTGCTCATGTCCTTCGAGGAGCCGGCGTAGGCGAGGCCTGCGAAGGCGAGGAAGGCGAGGGCGAGGGTGGCTTTGAGCTTCATGGTTGTGTGTGCGTGAGGTTTTGTTGGGAACTGCTGGAACGGTCCATACCGTATGCGAATAGCGATGGTATTCAACCTCCCAGTTTGGAAGTGGCTATGATTTAGCGGTATAAAATCGGCTGTTTCGTAGGGCGTTGGTCCTTTGGCAGCCGAAAATGCCTTGCTGAATGCGGGGCGAGCGGTCAGCCCGGAGGAGTGCCGACGGTGGAGCAACTCTTTGAGCAGGCGCTGCGGAGTCAGATGTCGGGCCGGCTGGCGGAGGCGGAGGATATGTACCGGGCCGTGCTCGAACTGGACCCCGGCCAGGCCGTCGTCCACTTCAACCTGGGCATCGTCCTCCGGCACCAGGGGCGGCTCGTCGAGGCGACGATCGCCTATGGGCGCGCGTTGGAGCTGCAGCCGGAGTTTCCGGAGGCGGAGAACAACCTCGGCACCGTGCTCGCGAGCCTGGGTCGTCTGGACGAGTCGGCGTCGGTGCTCGAGCGGCTCCTGGAGCGCAAACCGGACTTCGCGAACGCCTGGAACAACCTCGGCGGCGCGCTCAAGGACCTGGGGCGGGCCCGCGACGCGATCCGCTGTTTCGAGCGCGCCAACCGGTTGCAGCCCGCGAATGCGGCCTTCCACAGCAACCTCGTATTTGCGATGCATTACAGTCCGGACCACGGCCCGAGGGCGTTGCTGCGCGAGGCGCGGCGCTGGAACCGCGAGCACGCGGGCGTCCTGATGGGCGATCCGCCCCCGCTCGTCAACGAGGCCGATCCCGACCGCCGTCTGCGGGTGGGCTATGTCTCCGCACATTTCCGCGAACACTGCCAGGCCCTGTTCCTCGCACCGCTGCTCGAGAGTCACGACCGCGCCGGCGTCGAGGTGACGTGTTACTCGGACTCAACCTCTGAGGATGCCGTGACCGCGCGGCTGCGGGGGCACGCGGACCGCTGGCGCCGGACGGCGGACCTGAGCGACGAGCGTCTCGCGGAGCTCGTGCGCGCGGACGGGATCGACGTGCTGGTCGATCTCTCGCTTCACATGGCCCGCCAGCGCCTGCTCGTCCTCGCGCGGCGGCCCGCGCCGGTGCAGGTCGTGTGGCTGGGATATCCGGGCACGACCGGGATGGACGGACTCGTGCGGTTCACGGATCCCTGGCTGGACCCGCCGGGCGCGGGCGACGCCCTTTACTCGGAGGAGTCGCTGCGGCTTCCCGACAGCTTCTGGTGCTACGATCCGCTCGCGGACGGGCCCGCGGTGGGCTCGCTTCCGGCGCTCGCCTCGGGGCGGGTGACGTTCGGGTGCCTGAACAACTTCTGCAAGGTGAACCCGGGCGTGCTGCGGATGTGGCGGCGCGTCCTGGAGCGGGTGCCCGACTCGCGCATGATGATCCTGGCTCCGCCGGGCGACGCGCGGCGCCGGGTGGTGCGGGAGCTGGGGGTGGGCCCGGAGCGCGTCGAATTCGTCGAATTCGCACTCCGTCCCGACTACCTGCGCCACTACCTCGGCATCGACCTGTGCCTGGACACGAGTCCGTACAACGGTCACACGACGACGCTGGACTCGCTCTGGATGGGTGTGCCGGTGGTGAGCCTGTCGGGCGTTACGGTGGTTTCCCGGGCGGGCCGGAGCATGCTGGGCAATCTCGGGCTGTCGGAGCTCGCGACCTCGACCGAGAAGGAATTTGTGGATACAGCGGTGGCGCTGGCGACGGACCTGCCGCGCCTGGCTGCGCTCCGGGCGGGCCTGCGCGAGCGGATGCGGGCCTCGCCGCTCATGGACGGGCCCCGGTTTGCCCGCGGAATCGAGGAGGCGTATCGCACCCTCTGGCGTCGCTGGTGCGCTGGGCGGGGTGGCAGCCTCAGTCCGCGTGGCGTTCGTAGTTGAAAATCAACTGCTCGGCGATGCCCGCGCAGGCTCCGAAGTGGACGCGTCCGAAGAGCGCGACCTGGTCGGGTTTCCAGTCCTCGAGCCCGTAGCGGCGGGCCATGGCCTTGAGGATCCAGGTGTCGACGGGAAAGGCCTCCAGAAATCCGCCTCCGTAGAGCAGCACGCAGTCGGCGATCTTGGCGCCGACGCCTGGCAGTTCGCACAACCGCGCGTGGGCCTCGGCGTAAGGGAGACGCTCGGTGTCCTCGAGCCAGCCGGGACGTTCGGCGAGGAAGCGGGCGGTGCCGACGACGTTGGCGGCGCGGAACCCCAGTCCGCAGCCGCGCAGTCCGGTCTCCGGCACGGAGGCGAGCCGCTCCCAGGACGGAAGCGTGCGCAAGGTGAGCGCCGCGGGGGCGACGCCGGACGGAAGCGTGGCCGCGAGCGGATCGCCGGCGAGGGCGGCCATGGCGTCGGCCATGAGCTTGATCTGTGGGATCTGCTTGGTGGACGAGCAGAGGAAGCACAGGAGCGTCTCGCCGAAGGGCTGCTTGAGCAGGCGCAGGCCCGGGGTGGCCGCAATGCAGCGCGCGAGGTGCGGATCGCTCCGCCAGGGCAGGGTGTCGGTGAGTTCTGGATACGGCGTATCCAACGCCAGGTACCCGCGCAGCGCCCGGCCGGCGGCGGCCGCGGAGGCGTCGGGCGCCGACCACAGCAGCGTGCCGTCCTCCTCACGCGCGAGGCGCACCAGGTGGCGGTCCCAGATCCCGAGCCAGGAGCCGTCGGCTAGCGCGTGCCAGCGAAACGCCTGGCCGTCGTCGAGCACGAGCCGGAGCACCTGGGCGTCGAGGCGAAGCGGCAGGCGCTCCCAGCCGGACCAGGCCGGCCAGGGGGACGGGGAGGAGTGCGACGGTTCGGACATTGCCAGAGGGGATAGGCGAACCCGCCGTGGGCTCAAGCGCGCATGCGGGCGAAGGGCTGAACCTAGAAAACGCAGTTAACAGAAGGTAACGAAGATAACAAAGGAGGCCAAACCAAGCGACTACACGAAATCGCTGAGCCCAAATGGGCAACTTCGACCTCTGAGTTGAATCACCACGAAAAACACGAATTTTCAAAGGCTTCGGCTCTACGTTGCGTGCGCTTATAAGCGCGCTCCGACCACTGTAGGCAACCCACGCGCCTTTTTGTTTTTTGTGGCCAATACCTCAAGGGGGTTGGTGGCAGCTCGGCCGCGTTGTGGGTTAAATTTCAATGCGTTCTTCAGATTGAAGGCTTAAACGCCGAAATCGAAGTGTGGCCGGCTCGAAGATCCGGCCCTGGCATGATGCGGAGACGCGGCTGGGGTGATGAAGGCGTGCGAGTCGTCCAAGGCGTAACCCGCGGACGGGCCGGGAGGCGGAGCCTCCCGCGCACCGGGCTTCGTTGTGCTTCGCACAGACTATGCCCGGTCGCTTTCGGATTCCGAAAGCAGGGCGGAATCGTGATTCCGCACTCCAGGTTCAAGGCGGGATGCGCGTCCGACTGGATTGTTCAGGGAGACTTCGGCTCCATCTCGAAGCACAGCCACTTGTCGGTCGCGAGGTAGGTCTTGGCGGCGTCGCGAATGTTAGCGGGCGTTACGAGGTTCACCAGGGCGTCGGGTGTTTCCAGGCGCTCGAACGGTTCGCCGTACTGGTAGATGCGCTGCAGCTTCCAGAGCCAGTCACCATTTTTCTCCGCCTGGACCTGGATGTCGTGCTTCTGCGAGGCGACCTCCTTTTCGATCTCCGCGGCCGTGGGGCCCTGGGTTTGCAGGCGGACGATCTCCTCGTTCACGACCTTGATCACTTCGGCGGTGTTCTTGGGTGCGCAGGGAGCCTCGACGTCGAGCGAGTAGTGGCTGTACGGAATCTTCTCGAATTCGGACTGGACCTTGAGCGTGTACACGCTGCCCTGGTCGATCCGCAGCCGGTCGATCAACGCACGCTGCAGGATGTTGCCCATGGACCACAGGATGTGCGACTGGTGGAAATTCCACTGGGTGACAGGGCGTTCGTAGTCGAGCATGACGAGTGCCTTCGGATCGGTGCCGCGTAGGATCGTCTTCTCGAAGGGACCGGGAATTTCGCGCAGGCCGACGTCCTTGTATTCGGCATTCGGATTCCCCTCGGGCAGGCTGCCGAGGTAGCGGGTCAGGAGGGGTTCGATCTCGGACTCCTTGAAGCTGCCGACGAAGAAGAATGTGAAACCGCCGGCGGTGCCGAAGCGCTCGTCGTAGGCCTGGATGACCTTGTCGAGGGTCAGCGCCTTCCAGGTGCTCTCGGGCTGGATGAACCGGGGGGCCCGGGGGTTGTGGTTATAGGCGATTTCCAGGACCTCGTTCAGGAACGAGAGCGTCGGATTCATCAGCACGTTCGCCTCATTGCTGTGCATGGCGTTGACGATCGTCTGGTAGGCGGCGGGATCGCGGCGCGGCGGAGCGAAACGCAGGTGTACGAGCTGCAGCGCCGTCTCGAGATCGACGGTGGTGCACTTGCCGTTGATGGCGTCCGCATTGGGCTGGATGGGCGTGACGATCTGGATGACGCGTCCCGCGAGGATTTTTTGGAGATCGGTCGCCGAGAAGCTGCCGATGCCGGAGAGCAATGCGTAGTAGGGCGCGAGCTGGCCCGCGAAGACGAGGTTGTCGGGCAGCAGCGCCAGGCCGCCGGGGCGGTAGGCGGAGAAGACGATCTCGTCCTGCTTGAACGTGCTGGGCTTCAGAACGACGCGGACGCCGTTGGACAGCATGAGCTCGGTGACGCCCAGGGCGGCGATCGTCTTGCGCGAGACGATCCTTCCGGGGGCGGGCAGCGTGGCCATGAGGGTCTTGGGCAGGGCCTTCTCGTGATAGGCGGTGAGCTGCGTGGCCCGGGCCTTCGCGACGAGTGCGGTCAGCTGGGTGTCGGAGACGGTCTTCGAGGACTGGGGCGCCTCGACGCTGACGATGAGGCCCTTCTCTCCGAACAGCGACCGGCACGCGGCGTCCATGTCGCGGAGCGTGAGTGAGGCGAGGAGGGCCTTGGACGTGGTGTAGCGCCACTCGGGCCCAGGAGCAGGAGCGTGGTCGAGGTAGGTGCCGATGTAGTCTGCCGCGAGCGTCGATGATTCGCGGTGGTCGCGTTCGGCGTACTGCTCGTCGACGGCCTTGAGCAGGTCGGCCCGGCTCCGATCGAACTCGGCCTGGGTGAAACCCTGGCTGCTCACGAGGTCGCCCTCCTGGACCAGGGCGGTGAGGCCGGCGGGCACGGCGCCGTTCTGCACGATGGCGACAAGGGACGCGACGGTCATGCTGCGCGCCGGCGAGGGTCCAAAGCTGGCCTGTGCGAATTCGTAGGGTGAGGGCGTGCGTTCCTGCAGCTCGGCGAGGCGGGTGTTCAAGGCCTGGAGCACGAGCTGGCGGGCGAGCTGTTCGCGGTAATCGGCGACCGTGGACACGGGCTTCGTGGCCTGCGGATACCAGAGGCGGATGGCGGTGTAGCCCATCTCGGGGTCGGTGGCGCTGGAGCAGACGGCCGAGCTCGGGATCGGAACGGCGAGATCAGGCTTGGTGCGGGGGTGGGCGGGATTCTTCAAGTCGCCGAACAGGGCGGTGAGCTGGGCGAGGATCGCCTGGGGGTCGACGTCGCCGACGACCACCACGGCCATGTTATCGGGACGGTACCAGTCGTGATAATAGCGGGCGATGGTGGACAGCGGTGCGCCTTCGATGACGGCCTTCAGTCCTATCGGAATGCGACTGGCGTAGCGCGAGCCCTGGAAGAGTACCGGGGCCTCCTTCTGGAGCATGCGCTGGGCGGCGCCGCGGCCGAGGCGCCACTCCTCCATCACGACCTTGCGTTCCTTGTCGACGCCGGGCTGGTCGAAGCTGACGTCGCCCGCCCAGTCGCGCAGCATGAGCAGGCCGTTCTTGAGTGCGTCGGGTTTCCCGAGCGGGATCGACAGCCGGTATTGGGTGTCGTCGAACAGGGTCATGCCATTGATGTCCGCGCCGAACTTAGAGCCGAGCGACTGGAGGTAGTGGACGATCTCGGTGTTGGGGAAATGGCGGGTGCCGCGGAAGCACAGGTGCTCGATCACATGGGCGAGACCGCGCTGGTCCTCGTCCTCTTCCACGGAACCCGCGTTGACGGCGAGGCGCAGTTCGACCTGCCCCTTCGGGTTCGTGTTGTGCTGGATGAAATACGTGAGCCCGTTCGGGAGCCGGCCGTGGAGGACGGTGGGGTCCAGGGGAATGGGGCTAGCGGCGCTTGGCGCCGACGACCCGGCAAACGCGGGGACGACGAAGACAGCGGCGAGGCAGAGGCTGGTGAAAAGGCGGCGCATGGTCGGAGGCTGGGTTGGAACCTAAATTACGCAGTTGGATTTGAACCACAGAGACACCCTCCTTCGCCAAGGCTTCGGCGGACAAGCAGAGAACACGGAGAGATGCAGTTGGGCGGGAATTTCGTATCGAATCTCTTTCACCTGCGAGGTGAGCGCTGATTCCGCCCCTTGCTTGGATTTCAGCCTCTGTGATCTCTGTGTCTCTGTGGTTCAATTGCGGTTTTTGGGTCGAAAACAAGAACGCCCGGCGGAGGCCGCCGGGCGTTGCTTCGGAAAGGGGATCAACCCTGTTTGACGAATTCGGCCTGAAGCTTGAGCGCCGTCTGCTGCTGGACCTGCTTGAGCTGGCCCATCATCGCTCCCAGTTGGGGGCGCATCTCCATCATCGTCTGCTGCATCAGGACCGGCAGCTTCTGGACCATGGCCTTGCCGGCGGGAGTCTTGTAGAACGCGACGATGCCGTTGACCTCGTCCTGCGTGAGGGTGGCCTGATAGGCCTTCACGAACAGGGGTTCGACCTTTGCCCAGTCGAGGGTGCTATTGATGATCGAGGAGGCCTTGGCGGCGCTGTCCTCGAGGATCTTTTGGATATCGGGAGTGATTTCATGGCCCTTGAGGGCCTGTTGGATGGCATTGGCCTCCATGCCGGAGAACTGGGCCTTGGCGGCTTCGATCTGGTGGGCCGAGCCGGAGAGCTCGAGCAGCTCCTTGACTGAGGCGTCGCTCGGCTGGGCGGCCGAGACGGCGAGCGTCGAGACCAGGGCGGCCGCGGCGAAACTGAGGACTTTGGTCCAAGCGTAGGGGAGTTTCATGGATAGGGTGAAGTGCTGGTCTGAGGGAAAGAGGAAAGACCGTATCCAGATTGCTCACACCGAAGTGTCGGACGGAACGTCCGACGAACTCAGGGGGCGGTAACGGGGCGAACCGGAGTCCGGATTCGGATTGGGCGTCTGGATGCTGGCGGCTGGCTGGACGGCGAGATTGGGGATACGACCTGCAAATGATTTGCCAAGTCAAATCGTTGCACGGCACCGACCCAGGAATGGACAAGGGGAGGCTTCCGCATTTTCGGCTAGCCAGGGGCCGGGAGTGCACGTACCTGTCCCGACACCAGCGCGACCACTGCCCAGGCAAATCGCGACCCACTCATAGCCACCCCGCCCGGCGGACGCCTTGCTCGTCCGGGCTCAATCCCCCACATGTCCCCCATACGTTCCTCCGTGCTGGCCCTTTGCGGGCTGGTCCTCCCCATCCTTGCGGTGCACGCCGACGACGACCTGACTCGGGTCACGTCCGTGGCCCCCAATCAGCAGATTCCGCTGACCGATTTTTTCCGGCCGCCCCTGTTTAGGAATCCCGAACTGAACGACGCGGGAACCTGTTTTGCGGCGACGCTCATCGATGCCCAGGACGGCAAGTTCGGCCTGCTGGTGGAGCACCTTGATGATGGAAAGTCGGAAACGCTCGAGGGCCCGGAGTCGTATCACTGGCTCGACGACAACCACCTGCTCTGTCAGGTGGCGGACGAGAGCACCGGTTATTTTGGAACCGTCGTGGCATCGGTCGGCCACCTGACCGGGGCCTACGCGATTGACCGTCGGGCATTCCTGTATCCCCTGAGCATTCCGCGCGACGACCGCATGGAGCCGCTCATCTGGCTGGGGTATACCTTCAACGGCGTGAACAGCGGCTCCGAGGTTGGTGTGCTGAAGATCAATGCCAAAGTGCCGCTGCCGCCGCCGGGAGACAATGTGGGCAACCGGCACGAGGGCGATGGCTACGGGATCCAGGCGACCGTCGTCCATGCGTATCCGGTTCCGGCGGGACGCTACCAAGCCGGCTATTTCTGCGACGGGATGGGTCACGTCGAATTCGCGGTCACGGAGACGGACGGCTATTTCAAGCTGTATCGTCTGACGGGAGACACCTGGACGGCGTGTCCGGTGAACCTGGACGACATCGACGTCCTCGGGGCTGGCGACAAGCCGGGCGAGCTGATCGTTCTCGGGCCGCGCACTCCCGGTCATCCCCGGGCGGTCCGCCGGTTGGACGCAGCCACCGGCAGGCTGGGAGAGGTGTTGTACCAGGACTTTCATTACGACCCGCAGGCAGTGCGCCTGTACAGGCATCCGATCACCCGACAGGTCATCGGGCTTCGTTTCGACGGTGAGGATCGGACGACGGTTTGGTTTCTGAAGTCGTACAAGGCTCTGCAGGCAGAGATCGAGCGGAGCCTCCCGATGAAGAACGTGGCCGTGAACATTCTTGGAAGCAGCCTGGATGAACGCCGTTTTGTAATCTCCGTTTACAGCGACGTCATGCCGACGGCCTATTATTCCATCGACCTGGACAAGGGCACGCTGGGGCTGATCAAGAGCACGCGGCCGTGGATCGATCCGGCGCGCATGCATCACCAGCAGATCCTCCACTACGTCACTCGCGACGGACACCGCCTCGAGGGATACGTCACGTTCCCGTCCGGGGTGTCGAAGCGGCATCCGGCTCCGCTCGTGGTGATCGCGCACAATGGGCCCTCGTCGCGCGACAGCTGGGGATGGGATCCGGAGGCGCAGTTCCTGGCCAGTCGCGGCTATGCGGTGCTCCAGCCCAACTACCGCGGCTCGCTGGGTTATGGCTGGGAGTTTCCGAAGTTCACCGAATGGAAATACGGCGGGATGCCGGGCGACGTGATCGACGGCGCGAAGGCCCTGCTGAAGACAGGCTATGTGGATTCGTCCCGCGTCGCCGTGATGGGCACGGGGTTTGGCGCCTATCTCGCATTGAGCTGCCTGGAGAGCGATCCGAGTCTGTTTCGTTGCGGTGTGTTGTTGTCGGGCTCGTACGACCTCAAGCGGTTCATGTCGACGGCGAGCCGGGACTTTCCAACGAAGGCCTACTACGACCTGATGAAGCGTCATCTTGGAGACCCGGCGAAGGACGCTGCGGAATACGATCGACTGTCGCCGCTTCAGCACGTCGACAAGGTGAAGGTTCCCGTATTCCTGTCGTACCTGTCGTTCGACCGCGTGCAGGATAACCAGGCCCGAAAACTGATGTCGGCCTTGGATGCGAGCCACGTGCCCTATGAAAAGGTGATGGTTGGCGAGGAGTACCGGATCATCACGTTCAAGCGACCATTCAAGATCTACGGCGGCGTCGAGGCCTTCCTCGCGAGGAATCTGGGCTCGCATTGAAGCGGAAGAGGCTCCGACTTCGCGCGCTGTCTTCCGGGTGGAGCGGCGGGTCCGCCAATCGCGCGGCCCGCCCGGTGGCGGAGGAGCCGCTCCGGCGTGCCGTGATTTTCGTCTAGCCACGACCGCGGAGTATTCTTAGCAATCCCGGGCACCAGCCGGCGCCTGCGCCGGATCGGCTCAGCCAACCTTTCCCTCCAGACTACCCGGACGCGACCGCGTGTGGGCCGGGATGGACTTTACCAGCCATGTCTCCCTACCGAACCTTCCTGCTCGCCCTCGCCGGGCTCCTTATGTGCGGTGCCGCTCTCGCGGCCGACACCACCGATCCGCTGTACCGAATGGTGCCGGCGCCCGCGGACCAACCGATCCCGGTGGCGGATTTCTTCCGGCCGCCGCTCTTCCGGGATCCGGCGATAAACGACGCGGGCGATCATTTCGCCGCGATCGTCACCGACGCCAAGCACGACCGCGAGGAGCTGCTGGTCGTGAACATCAAGGACGGAAAGTTCGAGGAGCTGATGGGCCCCGGCGGAACCGACGTCTTCAACTACCACTGGCTCGACGACACGCATCTGCTGTGTCGGCTGAGCAAGGAGAAGCTGTATGCCTACGGCACGATGGTGGCGGAGGTCGGCGACCTCTCGAATGCCTATTACATCGAGGCGCACAATGCACTGCAGGTGCTCGGGGTGCCGCGACGGGACCGGATGGCGCCGATCATCTGGCTGCGCGAAAACGCCTGGGACGAAGGCAGGGACTATGGCGCGATGCGGATCGATGCCCGCGAGAGACTCAAGGGCATGGCGGGCTTCGGAAGACTGGATTCCTCTTTATACCCCTATGGCACCGAAGCCAGCGTACTCGACAGCTACCCGGCCCCGCCGTCGGGAACGCCCTTTGGGTATTCCTGCGACAAGAACGGGGAACTGGCCTACGCCTTCACTCAGGTGAACGGATATGACACGCTTTGGGTTTTCAGGAAGGGCGCCTGGGTGCGTTCACCGGTCAACCTCGATGATTACGATTTCCTCTGCGCCGGCGACAAGCCGGGCGAGGTGATCATGGTCGCTCCCGAGCGACACGGCGAGCCGCGCGAGGTGTGCCGCATGAATGCGTTGACCGGAAGGAAGGGGGAGGTGCTGTATCAGGACAAACGTTACGATCCCTTGTGGGCCTGGTTCTACCGCGACCCTGTCACCCTGAACATCATTGGCATGAAATTGTTTCGCGAGGGCCTGCACGCGGTCTGGTTCACGAAGGATTATGAATTCCTGCAGAACAAGATCGAGCGGAGCTTCCCGGTCAGGAATTCGATCATCGACATCATGGGGAGCAACCGCGCGCAGACGGACTTCGTGGTGTCCGCGAGCAGCGACGTGATGCCCACCGCCTACTACTCCGTGAACCTGGAGAAGGGCAGGATCGGGCTCATCAAGAGCACGCGTCCCTGGATCGATCCGAAGCGCATGCTTCCCATGCGCGTGGTCAACTACAAGGCGCGCGACGGAAAGATGATCCAGGGGTACGTCACGCTTCCCGTGGGCGCCTCACGACTGCACCCGGTTCCGATGGTCGTGCTGCCGCACGGTGGACCGTGGGTGCGCGACGTCTGGGGCTGGAATCCCGAGGTGCAGTTCCTGGCGAGCCGCGGGTATGCGGTCTTTCAGCCGAACTATCGGGGCTCGACCGGCTTTGGCTGGGAGTTCAGCGAGGCTGACCGATGGGATTTTGCCAAGATGAGCGACGATGTCACGGATGGCGTGCACCTGCTGTTGAAGACCGGCCTGATCGACCGCCACCGCGTCGCGATCATGGGCGGCTCCTTCGGGGCGTATCTCGCCTTGTATGGGGCGGAGAACGAACCCGGCCTGTACCGCTGCGCGGTGGCGATCGCGGGTGTATTCGACTTTGCGAAGGTCATGCGCGACGCGAAATGGATGGACGACAACACGAACCGTTTCGACATCCTGAAGCGCCACCTGGGCGATCCCGCGAAGAACAAGGCGCGGTTCGACGAGATATCCCCGCTTCGCCATGTCGATCGGCTGAAGATTCCGGTGTTTGTCGCACACGGCAAGGACGACCGGGTTGCCGACGTGAGCGAGTCGCGCGACCTCGTTGCTCAGCTCGAGAAGTACCATGTGCCGGTCGAGAGCCATTTTGTCGGTGGCGAGGGGCACGGATTCAGTTATTTCCGTCACCGGATCGAAATCTACACCGATATCGAGGCCTTCCTCGCGAAGAACCTGGCGCCGCAGGCGAAGAAGTGAGCGGGGGCTGCTACGCCCGCCGGCCTTCGCCTACTCCCAGAGGAAGCTCGATTTGGTGAGGAGGACCCGGCCGTCGGGTCCGACCAGCTGCACGTGCCAGGCGAGCGGGTGGACCTTCGGCCCCGGCCAGTCGGGGCCGGTCAGGCCGAGCAGGGCCACGGGCTCGGTCTGGCCCTGCGGCAAGGCGTAGGTGAACGTCTTCGCGTGCTTGTGGTCGGGAAGGATCACGTCGAGCACCCAGCGGCTGCCCGCGGGCACGGCTTTGGGCTCCGTGATTCGGACCAGAAAATAGAACCCTGCGCGGTGTTCGGGTTGCGAGCGCAGCACCATGCGTCCGCTGTGATGTTCCCGCCCGCCGAAGTATTCCCCGATGCGGTCGAAGTACGCGGCGTCGCGATAGTTCGTCCACACGCGCACGATCTGCTGTCCACCGGCGAACAGGGCGGCGGAGGAAGCGAGAAGGAATGCGAGGTGGCGCAGACGCATGCCGGCAGCGTGCCTGTGCCGATGATCACGGCAAGAGAGATCCATGAACCTGGTGGGGGCCTGATGAATGGGTCGTGAGCCGAGACCGAGCCTCTGCATTTCTGGCTTCGTCTCCGATTTGGACGGGACGCCTCGGCGTTCCACCACGGGCCGATTCAGGCGGTCCGTCGAAGCACGGAGTGACTCCTGAGAAACCGGATGAGGAGCGCGAGCAGGCAGGCGAAGAAGGTCCAGGTCATGGGCTGTTCCAGGGCATAGAGACCGTTGGACCAGCGCAGCAGGGTGGCCAGTGGCACCGTGCCGAGGAGCCGGTTGAGTCCGATCGCAATGAACGAATCTGTCCACAGCACGGCGATCAGCAGGAAGCCCGTCGCACGCGCTAGCCGGTCGCGAGTCCCGGGGGCGACCGCAAAGCCCTCGCGCCAGAGCCAGGGCGCAAGCCACACGGCGAACACCCAGCGATAGCCCTGGTTCATGCCGAGCCAGAAACAGGCGCAGAGGAGCGCGGCGCCCAGGACAAAACGCAGCTCGCAGGCATCGGCCTTGCCAGCCGATCGGTCGGATTCTCCCGATCGCGCCTGCCGCATCCAGAGCGCGGCGGCGATGGCGAGGCCGACGATCCCCGCAGCCAGCACCCAGGGCCCGAGCCGCCAGTTCAGCATCGAGGGAATGGCGGTCGAGCCAAACGTCATGAGCCCTTCGGTCTTCGGCATCAGTCCGGGGAGCCTCCGAAGATCGCCCGCGATGCTGATTCCCACGACGGCGAAGAGCAGGGCCTGGATCAGGACCCGGGCGCGGGCCTCGCGGCGGTCGCGGCCGGTGAGGAGGAGCAGCGCGGCCGCGGCGGGGTAGTACTTCAGGCCCGTCGCGAAGGCCACGAGGAAGGGCACGACGTTGCGGACGATCCGGCTGCTCGCGAGCACGCAGGACGGGAGAATCGCGAGCAGCACGAACACGACGAGGTCGTTGTTTGCCCGGTTGATGGCGAGCAGCATCGGTGGCGCGAGCAGCACGGCCGCATAAAAAGCCGCCTCGGAATACCGCCGGGGGCGAAGCGCCGCGAGCGCGGTCAGGACGAACCCGCCCACCAGCACGAGACTGACCCACAGCGTATCCGCCCGGGTGAGACCGAAACTTCCCAGGCAGAGCCACCACGACGAATAGACGTGCGGTCGATGAAAGGGGTCCAGCGGGTTCGGCTTGTACACGTCGAGTCCGAAGGCCTGTGCGTCGTTCGAGGCGAGGATCGCGTAGGAATCCAGGAACCAGGTCCCGTAGGTGTTGATGCCGAGGTCGAAGAAGCTCCCCGGACGCAGCACGAGCAGAGTGAGCATCAGGACCGTGGCGCCCATGAGTGACAGCCAGGGTCCACGCTTGGGCCGTATGCTGGCGGTGGCGGCATTCGCCTGGGGTTGGGCGGTTTGGAGGGGGTCCGGCAGATCAGCCATCACCCCACCACGACAGGCGCGCCGAGCCCGTTGGCAACGCCAGAAGCGCTTTCGCGGTGGCCGTTGTGCCGGACGATGGCCACTTTGAGCAGGCGTTTACGAATCGGAAGCGAGAAGCCAGAAGCCAGAGGTCAGAGGCCAGAAGCCAGAGGTCAGAGGTCGGAAGTCGGAAGTCAGAGGTCAGAAGTCGGAATTCGGAAGTCGGCGGTTGGCGGTCAGAGGTCAGAGGGCTGGGACAGACGATTCTAACTCCTAACTCCTGGATTCTAGATTCTCAATTCGCGCTTCCCGCTCTCTTCCGCCGGGCCTAGTCGGCGTCGTAGACTTCCATCAGAGTGACCCCGGTGGCGCCGTTCACGCCCTTGACCTGGGCGGTGTAGATGCCGGGGTCGAGCGTCACCAGTAGCGCGGCGTCCTTGGAACCTGCGGGCCAGGCAAAGGCGCCCACGCGCTTGCCGACGGTCGCGATTGCGGCGGCCATTGAGGGGTTGTCGCCCCAGTTGTCGTCGCTCGCGATCAGCGTCGGGCCGACTTGGTCGTATAGCTCGAGCATCGGGTCGGAGAGGACGCCCGAGACGCCATAAGGCGTGAGCGCTGGTCCGGAGGCGCGGATGAGGACGGTTTTCGGCGAGGAGCCGGAGATGACGAAGCCTGCGACTTCGATGTTGTCGCCCGTACCCACGTACGAGCGTGACGAGATGCTGGTGAAGGTTGATCTCGCACCGGCGGAGGCTGCGACCTTGAAGGCGTTGAGCGCGAGGGTCGGCTTGCCGGTGGAGTCGAAGGCGCCCTTGGTGTAGCCCTGCCAGCCGCCGTAGCATTCGGGCTCCCAGTAGAACACGCCGAGACCCGCGCCGCCGGCGACGGATCTCGTCTTTGCGATGATGTCCGCCAGGAACGCCCGGCTCGGTTGGACGGCCGAGCTGTCCATCCCGACCTCGCAGACCATGACCTGCTTTCCGTAGCGGGCCACCATGTCGTTCATCGTGTCGAGGCATTCGCTGTCTTTCTCCGGCCAGTCGGTGGAATCCGGATACAGCGACATGCCGATCACGTCGAAGCGGGCACCGGCGGCGGTGAGCCCGTCGAACATCCAGCGAAAGAGGGAGTCGTCGTAACCGTTGGAGATGTGGACGATCGTCTTCACGGAAGGGAAGACGGCCTTTGCGGCGTCGTTGCCCGCGTTGACGAGGAGCGTGAAGTTCGCGAATCCGCTGCTCGTGCTGCCGAGGGGCCAGAGCATGCCGGAGTTGGTCTCGTTTCCGATCTGCACCCAGTCGGGCGTAACCCCAGCAGCCTTCAGGGCGGAGAGCACGGCGGTGGTGTGGGCGGCCACGTCGGTCGCAAGCTGGTTGATGTCGGCCCCGATCCAGGCGGCGGGCACGTTCTGCTTGCCCGGATCGGCCCAGGAGTCGCTGTAGTGAAAGTCGATCAGGATATGCATCCCGAGCGCGGCGGCGCGTTTGGCCTTGGCCACCACGTCGTCCTGTCCGCACCAGCCGCCGGCGGGGTTCACCCACACACGGAGACGGATCGAATTCATGCCGAGCGATTTCATCAGGGCGAAACAGTCCTGCTGAGTGCCGCCGGCGTCGTAGAATTTCACTCCCGAGGACTCCATCTGGGTGACCCAGCTGATGTCTGCGCCGAGGGCAAAGGCGGGCGAGGCGGTGGCGTGGGAGGGCAGTGCGATGGCGACGAGAGCGATGAGTGCGCCGACGAGGAGGGGCGGGATTTTCATGGGGTGATGCGGGCCGGTAAAGGTCGATACCACCTTCGCGATCAAGTCCGCAAACCCGCTTCCCCGGAAAAAACCTGGATCGTCCGGATCGATTCAGCCTGGACGGACACCGGAGCGGCGTTGCTCAGCGGACTTTCGCGTGCTGGCAGGCGAGCGCCCAGCGCGGTTCGCCGGCCGCTTCGAAGGCGGTCGCGAGGATCCCGAACATCCGCGTCTTTTGCGCGTTTGCCAAAACCAGGCCTGAGCGGGGAGCGATGGCCCACAAAAACTGGGCCACGGCGTCGCGCGGGAGTCCACGCTGGGCGAGGATGACCGCGAGGTTATACCGAGCCTCAGAAAAAGTCGGCGAAAGGCTCAAGGCATAGCGGAGGCGCTGCTCGGCATCGAAAAGCCTGCCCGACTTCGCGTCTTCCAGCGCCATGCGCTGCAGCTCGCGGGCGAGCGGCGACAGGCCCTCCGCCGCATTGGCCGGTGTCGCATCCAGGGTGGCGACCCGCCGCCGAATCGCCGCGAGATCCGAATCGCCGGGGTGTGCGGCGGCGAGCCGGGCGATGCGAGCGGCATAGCCGTTGGTGTTGCCCAACAGCGCGTCGCTCCAGGCAAGGCGTCCCTCGAAGTAGTCGCGCAGTCGCTCCGTTCTTGCGCGCTGGACGATGCGGCCGAAAAGCGTGTGGTTGTCGCGCCACACGGCCGTCTGTTTGTAGCTCAAGGTCGAATACACTCCCACTAGAACGAGCGTGGCGCCCAGGGCCGTCACGCGTCCGCGGGAGGATGCGATCGTGCCGAGCGCCAGGGTCACGCCCGCGGCGAGCACCAGGCCCGGCAGGTAGGTGTAGCGATCACAGGGGTAATAGGGATGCTCCAGGAAACCCATGAAGGGCGTCAGCAGCGCGAGGTAGGCGAGCCACAACCAGCCCAACGCCGGCAGACGCCTCCGGAGGAACCACGCCGCGGCGGTCAGGCCCAGTGCCAGCACGACCGACCCGACGAACAGGGCGGAGGCCGGATCAAAGCTCTGGAGGAGGTCATCCGCCGGGGTCAATCCGACGGGGGCCACGCTCAGTCCGAGGTAGCGCACCACGAGATACGAGGCCTGTGCGAGGCGGGCTCCTACCCCGAAGCTCGAAGTCGACGCCACGGGTTTCCACAGCCCGACCTGTCCGATTCGCACCGCCAATGCCATGCCGAGAACGGCCACGGCCAGCACAAGATGAGGGGCCACCAGGCCGAAAATTCTCCTCCGGGAGAGCGGCGGTTTTTCCCCGCTGCGTCCCCCGTTGGGCATTGCGAGTGCAATGATGGCAAGGACCACGGGCAGGCCGAAGGCGAGCGGATAGGTGAACAGCGAGGCGGCGCAGGCGAGCGCGCTGACCAGGAAGCTCCCAAAACTGGGGCGCCCGTCCCTGCGCCGCTCGAGGGCGATTTGAAATGCCAGCGTGGATACCAGCGCCCACGCGGTGGCGTGCAAGTAGAGTTGTCCCGAAGCCCAGGCGACGCTCTCGACGCGCAGCGGATGAAGCGCCCAGAATGCCGCGCCTGCTGCGGCGCACCACGCGCGCCACGCCGAGTCGGCGCGGCTGCCGGCCGGCGCCCGCCGGGGCAGCAGTCGGCTGAAGACGGCGAATGCCAGCACGGCGTTCGTGGCATGGAGGCCGATATTTGCCGCGTGCCACCATGCCGGATCCAGTCCGCCCGCGGCAAACACGCACGAAAAGCCCAGCCAGCCCAGCGGAAGATAGCGCGGCATCCGACTCGCCTCGGTGACCATCCAGGTCAGGAAGCGCAGGTCGGGCGCGCAAATCATCGGATTGAGGTAGATGTTGTTGTCGTCGTCGAACATCACGAACCGGAAACCCGTGGTGTGCGCGTAGAGCGCCAGCACCGCCGCGACCAGTACGACACACAGGCCGATGCTGATCCAGGTGCCGCGTTGCAGCGAGGGCTTCAGTTTCATGCAGGGGAGGGAGGGACTAAAAGGCGGCGGTCGGTCCGGAGTACGGTACGCCAGGAAAATTGCGGACGGGGGCGGGGGGACGACTTCAGTCCATCAGTCCTTTGGGGTTGCGGCGTTTCCCGAGGATTTCGCATCGGCCTTGCCCGGCGGCGGGGCCTTGTAATCGACGGACTCCACGAGCGAAATGCGCTCGAGCCGGCCGCCGAAGCGTTTTTCGGCGAGGGTTCGAAGATGGAATTGGGGCGGAAGGCGATCGGCGGGATTCACGCCGAAATCGCCATTCGGGGAGGTCGGCCGGATCGACTGGGTGACCAGCACCTCCTGGAAGGTCTGCTGCTGCATGTGATACCGGATCTGGTTTCCGCGCTGCGCCGCGACGGTTGCGATGATGGCGGGAATGTCGTGGATGATCCACGGCATGGTCGACTTGTCGGCGATGATGAGTCGCGGGACCTTGGGTCGTGCCTGCACGAAGGACAGCTCCCACCGCAGCTCGGCGGCGACCGTGTTCTGGCTCGTGTACAGGTGGGTGGCCATGGCGGGAATGGCTCCGGCGAACAGATACAGGCCCGTGCCCCAGAAGGCTGCGCGCATCACTCCCTTCCAACGCTGCTCCAGGCGCCCGGCCATCAGGGCCGCGCAGAGGGCCGCGACGAAGTACGTGGGCAGGCTGAAGCGGGAGGCGATGACGTCGTCGAAGCGCGCCCAGTAATAGAATTGGAGTAGCGTGAGATGGACCGCCGCGCCCAGGCCGAAGGCGACGAGCGCATAGGAGGCGGGAGTCAGGGGGGCGGTCTCGCGCCGACGCGATCGGCGCAGGCCGAGCCAGAGCACGTAGAGCAGTGCCGCGAGGCCGAGCGCCGACAGCCACCAGGAATCCGCGAGGTCGCCATGAACGTCGAAGAAGAAGTGCCAGGCCCCGCGCAGGTTCTCGTCGAGGTAGGCCGTGCTGAACCGCGCGGTCTGACCCTCCTGCAGCTGCCACAGCAGAGGCGTGGCGGACAGCACGCGGTTGTGCCACGCGTAGGGAATGAACAGCAGGGGCGTCGCGATGAGGGTGCCCGTGATCAGCGGCTCGCGGCGTCGCGCCCAGCCGGACCAGATCACGAAGGCGACCGGTCCGACGAAGATGACCGATTCGTACCGGCTCTGCGACAGCAGCACGGTCGAGAGGCAGAGCAGCGCGAGCCGTAGCGCGTCGGGTTTTCTCAGATACAGCAGCGCGAGGCACAGCGTCAGCGCGATCATCGTGAGGTTGTGCATCTCCATGCCTGCGCCGGTGGCGTTCTGCGCGAGCAGGGGAAGCGTCGCGAGCAGCAGCACGGCGAGGATGCCCGCGCGTCTCCCGGCGAGGGACGAGGCGAAGTAATAGGTGAGCCCGAGGAAGACGGGAACGCAGGCCGCGTTGACGAGGAAGAGGTTTGCCACGCGGTAGCCCGTGAGGTCGTGCACGAGGCAGACCAGGAACGCGAAGAAGTACGGGCGCTTGTCGAGGAACGCGTCGATCGGGAGGAAGGTGCCGTCGAGCCAGTACGAGCGGTAGACGGTTCCGATCTGGCGGGTCTCGTGCATGTAGCGCGCGGTGGATTGCAGCACGTACTCGTCGAACAGGATCTTGTGTCCGAAGGGGTCGCCCATCAGCACGAAGACGGTGGCGAGTGCGATCACGAGGCCGGGCCAGCCCGGGCGGCGCAGCCAGCCGAGCCAGACGGCGCGCCGTTCGCCGAGCAGCTTCAGGGATAGCGCCACGAACGCCGCGAAGACTCCGAGGATGTAATAGTAGCCTCCGTGGATGATCAGCTGCTCGGCCTCGTGCGTGCCCACCCACACGAAGCCGACCTGCACGGCGAGCACACCGGAGAGCAGCAGCAGCAGCGCCCGGCGCGTATCGGGGCCTCCGGACAGCAGCCTGCGCCACCAGGGTTTCTCGGGAATGGGTTCCATCCGTGCGCGCGGGTGACGGGCTCAGGGAAGCTGCTTCACGAAGTTCTCCAGGTAGGCCTGCCGTTCCTTTTCGACCACCTTGGGATCCTTGGGGACGGTCTTGTCGGGCGGTATCCGGTCTGCCTCGACGACCGTCGCGCCGTCGTGGATCGCGACGATCCGGCTGATGCGGCTGATCGTGAGCGTCTGGAGGCGCTGCTGGACGACGGGTTTGAGCACGAAATCGGGGCCCAGGTCGTCGCCCGGTCGCAGCGTCTCACGTCCGGTCTTCGGGTCGACGTTCAGCCGCTGGAACACGTACATCGCGGAGAACGAGTGATTTCGCAGGTGGAAGATCAGCGCCTTGATGTTCTTCTGGGCCTGGAGGACGGGCGTGGACGAGATTTCGTTGGTGATCCACAGGGTGCAGTCGTTGTCGATCACGAGGTAGTCCTTTTGTGGATGCTGCGCCATGAACTGAAGCCGCCAGGCGGTCTCGCGGCCTGGCAGGTATTCCTGGTCGTAGGCGTGCGTGGCCATGGCGGGGATGCCGAGCGCGAGCATGCCCAGGGCCGCGAGCCCGGCGACGAACCATCGGGGGCGGAGCGAGGTGGAGAAGCGGGGCAGGGCAAGCAGGATTGCGACGAGCAGTCCGAGGTGCACGGGCAGGCTCAGGCGGCGGATCACGAAGTCGTCGAAGCGCCCCCAGAAGTACACCATCATCAGCAGGAAGTGGGCGATGAAACCGAGGGCGAAGATCACCGCCGCGGCTTCCGTGGTCGTGGCCTTCCGGAACTGTTTCAGGAGACGCATCGCGGCGAGCAGCGCGAAGGGCACCGCAATCCAGCCGAGGATGGAGAATACCAGCGAGTTGGGCTGGTCGCTGGGTTTGGCGAAGAAGAACGCCACCGCGTGCGCCAGGTTGGTCGGCAGGTAGGAGAGCGAGAACGGCGTCTCCGTGCCGGGACGGCTCGCCATTTCCCAGGCGGAGGCGCGCAGGTCGAAGATGCGGTGCTGGAGCGGATACGGAATCAGGAGCAGGGGCGCGATCATGACCGGCCAGCTCAGCACGATGCGCCGCTCGAGCACCCAGCCCCAGACGACCAGGATCGCAACGGGAACCAGGAAGACCACGGATTCGTAGCGGGTCTGTGCCATCAGGAGCGCCGAGAAGCAGAACGCGGTCAGGGACACCGCATCCCGTCGCTCGAGCCAGCGTGCCCCGAGGAGGAGCGTCGCGAGGATCATCACGAGGTTCAAGAGCTCGAAGCCCCCGCCCGTGGCGTTCTGGCCGAGCAGCGGCAGGCCGGCGAAGAGGAGCACCCCGATCCAGGCGCCGGGGCGGCCCGCCAGGCGGCGGCCGAGCACGCTCACGAGCCACAGGTAGACGAAGGTCAGCGCGCCGTTCAGCACGAAGGCGTTCGCGGGCCTGTATCCGGTAAAATCATGCAGCAGCGAGAGGACGAAGGGGAAGAAGAGCGGACGCTTGTCCATGATCCCGTCCATGAGGATGAACGCCCCCTGGATGTCGTTTCCGCGCATCGGCGTGAACACCGTGCGGTCGAAGTGCATGCTCATCGAGGTGCCGAGCAGCATCACCTCGTCCATGATGATCTTGAACCCGAAGGTGTTGTTCACGATCAGGACGATGCCGCAGACGACGATCAGGGCGCCGGTGGACCAGTCGGCCTTTTTTGGGCGCCACGCCCGCAGCTCGGGACCGAACAGCAGGCCGAGCGAGCGCGCCCACAGGACGAAGGTGACGAGGATGAACCAGTAGCCGGTGCGCGAGACGAAGACGATGGCGGCGTCGCCGGAGAGGGTGAAGAAACCGACGACAAAGGCGAGGAGGCCGCTGAGGACGAACAGCCAGAGGCGCCGGTCCGCGGCGATCGCCCGGGTTGAGGGGGAGTCCATGGTGAACGAGGCAGTCAATCTGCCGGATTGTTTCAAAAAGAAAAGCCGCCCGCTTCACAGCAGACGGCTTCGGTTGACGCGAACGGAGTCAAGGTTCGCTTACGGGGCGTACGTGATCGTGCGGGCGCCGGCGACGCCGAGGACCGTGACGGCCTCGCCCTGCGTGCAGCCGGACGGATAGGTCTCGTTGGCGACGAGGTTGAGCGACTTCACGTAGTTCGTGGGTCCGATCAGGTCACCGAGGCTCACGGAGGAGACTCCGTTTTCCAGGAAGTACTGGTCGCCGGCGGCAGAGATCTGGCGGGCGTTGTTCAGGACCGCCTTGTCCTGCGATGCCTGACGCACCTTCTGGAAGGCGGGGATGGCCATCGCGGCGAGCAGGCCGATGATGACGACCACGATCATGATTTCGACAAGGGTGAAGCCCTTGGTGGACGGATTCATGCGATTCATGGGGATTGGGGTCGATGAGTTTATGCCGGAGGGAAGAAACGAATGATAAACGCCGCTCCCAACTGCGGCGGACGTCTCGGCATAAAATTACATGACGGCGGGTGCGGCAAGCCCCAAAGCCGTCAAGAATCGGTAAACCCGGGCCTCGTTGGCCGCTCGGTATCAGGATTTTGTGCGACGGGCGGCGGGTTTTTTCGCGGCCGGTTTCCGGACGGATTTCCCTGCCGCGGGTTTCTTGGCGGCGGGTTTGCGAGCGGCGGGCTTCTTCGCGGGCTTGCGGGGCTCCTCCAGCAGGCGAGGCACGGAGACCTCGACGGCATCCTTCCACAGGCGCTCGAGCTGATAGTGCTCGCGCATGGGGCCGGTGAAAAGGTGGACCATGACGTCGAACGCGTCGACGACCAGCCAGCCACTGGCCTGGTTGGTATCGATTCCGACGATACGGATCTTGGCGGCGTCGAGCACCTTCTCCAGCTCGATGCGCAGGGCGCGGAGGTGGGGCTCGGAGGTGCCCGTGGCCACGACGAGGTAATCGGTCAGCGAGGACTGCTCGCTCACGTCGAGCACGCGCAGGTCCTCCGCCTTCTTTTCGTCGAGGGCGCGACAGACCAGTTTCAGCGTTTCGAGAGCCGGGGACTCGGAGCGAGGGGATTTCATCGGTCAGCGATAAAGAGCGTTTTCGTTGAGGTAGACAATCGCCTTGTGAGGCATGAAGCAGTCGAGGGGGAGTCCCTGGCGGGCGCGCTCGCGGAGGTCGGTCGAGCTGATCTCCAGCAGGTGCCCGGGGCAGCGGTGGAGGCGCAGCCCGGGTAGGGCGGGGGGCTCGTCGACGGGGTAGCCGGGGCGGTCGAGGCAGATGAATTCCACCATCCGAACCAGTTCCTCGACCCGCATCCACATGGCGAGGCGGGCGAGCTGGTCGCCCCCGATGATCCAGAACAGCCGGTCGAAGGCGTGGACCTGCCTGAAATGGCGCACGGTCTCGATCGTGTAGCTGACGCCCCCGCGCTGGAGCTCGAATTCGGAAATCTCGAAACGGTCGCGCCCCTCGATGGCGCAGCGCAGCATGCCGAGCCGGTGCCGGTCCGAGGCGCAGACGGCGCCGGGCTTGAGCGGGGCCTGGGCGGCGGGCACGAAGACGACCTTGTCCAGATTCATCTGCTCGAGCGCGTCCTGCGCCGCGCACAGATGTCCCAAATGGACCGGGTCGAAACTGCCGCCTAGGAAACCGATGTTCACCGTGCCGAAGAAGGCGCCGCGCTCCGGGGGCGGCAAGCCGTTTCCATGCGGCCGGCGGGCGGTCGCGCCTGCCGGCCGCGGTGCGAGGTCACGGGGTTGCGCGTGTGATCACCACGGCGGCATCACGCGAGATGGGAGGCGTGCCGAGGCGGAGGTCACCGCCGTTATGGACGACGGTCACCGGTTTGGACGGGATGCCGCGAAGAGTGTCCCACCACACGACGCTCCAGCGTCCGGCGGGGACGTTGCGGATCAGGAGCGTCCCCTTGGCGGCCGGAACGTCCTTGAGCGAGAAGATACCGTCGCGGTTCCAGAGCCAGTAGGTGAGGAATTCCGGCCCCCGTTTTCCCACGGCGGCCAGCACGGGCACGTCGACGCCCAGGTCGATTGATGCGATCGAAAACCAGTCTTCGCCGCCATCGTTGACGAGTTCGATCAGGTGGCGACCGGCGGGGATGGGCGCGTTGACCGAGTCGGTGGACCCCTTGGCCGGGGACGTGCCGGCGGGCCAGGTCCGCGATGCGACGGACGCTCCGTCGATCAGAAGGCGCAGTGCGGCGCCCTTGGCGCCGATGCCGTCGACGTTTACAGTGAGGGTTGCGGCATGGGGGTAATCGACGCGAAAACCGATCTTTCCTGGGAATCCGGTGGCGGCGGCATGGCCGTGGTCGGCGAACACGGTTGGGATCTCGGCGAGGTCTGCCGGCATGCGCCCATCCGTGGGCACGTCGATCACGGTCTCCGGCGTTTGCCGCCAGTATTGTCCGCCGGTCAATACGAGCGGCACCTCGGGCGTTTGCTGGAAGGTGGCGAGATCGGGCCGGAGTCCGGTTCGGGCGGGCAGGCGGGTCGCGTGGAGGAACCGGGCGACCGCGCCGAGTTCACCGATGCGCCCGGTGGAGATCAGCTGCCAGCCCTTCCACTCCTGGGCGGGATAACGGGATTGGCCCATGAGGCTGGCCCACACGGGAGGCGCGAGGAGGAGGCCCGACTCCTTGACCGCTTCGGGCGCGGGGATGTGGTCGTCGCCGGTTTCTCCGTAGAACACCGGTTTGAGGGCGGCGCGGGGCGGGAGCGAGCGGATGGTCGCCAGGATGTTCGGGGGGTAACAATGGGGCTGGTAATAATCGAGCGCGGCGTAAATCGGGCTTTGCAGGTCCTCCGTGCTGGTCGTGACCAGGTGGTGATACACGTCGACCGAGCGAATGAACACAGCCATGCGCGTGTGCCAGGCCGCGACGGTGGGGCGGGTCGCGGGGTTGCGGTAGGCGTCGGTCCAGTGCACCTCGTTGAAGAGCTCCCAGGCCATGATCGCGGTGGACCAGCTCCAGCGCGCGACGATGTATCGGAATTTCCGCTGCGTCAGCTCCAGCGCGCGGGGGTTGGTGAAGAACTCGGCGGGCGTCTTGAGGAAGCCGCCCGGGTTCGCGGCGTTGAAGGGATTGTCGGCCCAGTTCGAGTCGACCGTGCTGCTGTAGGGGCCGTGGTGCTGGAGGACGAGCTGCAGGTACACGCCGTCGGACTGGGCGTGTCCGATGACGTCGTCCCAGCGCGCGGCAACGGCCGGATCCAGACGGCCGATTTCTGGCGAGGCCCCGAGGGTCTTGGGCAGCCACTCCAGATTCATGCCGTCCCAATGGGCCATCCACACGCGCATCCAGTCCAGGCCGGCGGCCGCGTAGTCCGCGAGCGCCGTGTCGTAGTAGCGCGTGACGTCGCCGTGTCCCCAGGCGAGGTTCGTCCCGATTGGCCAGAACGGCTTTCCGTCGGACAAGGCGAAGGCAGTGGGGTCGCGGGGGTCGATTTCGACCTGAGGAAGCGCGAGCGCTTTGCCCACGTCGACCGTCGGGCTCGAGACGAGCCTACCGGGGAGGGGGCGGGCGGAGGCGGCGGTGGCGCCCTCGCTCGAGCCGACGAAGCGATACACGCCCGTCTCGTCGGGGCGCGCGTGGACGCAGAACCGCCCGCCGCCGGCGTAAAAGGCGGGCAGGCGCAGCAGCCGGCCGGAGGGCTCGGCCACGTCGGCCCACAGGTCGCGCGCGAAGGGGTTGGCGCCTTCGGGATTTACCTCGAAGGTGAACGCCACGGGGGCGACTGGCTGCGGTGCCGTCGGGGCGGGGGAGGCTGCGCGCGCGGCCGGGCCGGCGGCAACCAGGCAGAAGAGGGCCAGGAGGACGGGAAGACGGGGGAGGGGGTTCACGACAATGACCGGTCCGTCCGGGGTGCGGACCGGAGTCGAGCAAAAGGGAACTCGCGCCTCCTGTAAAGCGGAGGCTGTCCGGCAGGGCGCTGCGGCGCGGATGGGGTGTCGTACAATTCTGAATACCCCGGCCCTTCCGCTCCGCACAAATGGTTGCACGACGCCCCGCCAGACCGCCGTTGCGGATCGCGAAAAAGGGGACAAGGTGAACCGCATGACCCGCAAAGCCCTCCCCCTCCGCGCCCTCGGGCTGCGCTCGCTCGCGACGGCCCTCGTGCTGTCCGCGGCCCTCTGCGCCCAGGCCCAGGAAGTCTCGATCACCCCTGCCAACGGCACGGGTGTGTACCCTGCAGGCGACACCGCCGCCTGGAACATCGACGTCAAGGGTGACCCCTCCGGCCTGAGCAACCTGCGTTACGAGATCAAGCCGGGCGCCCTGCACGTCTCAAAGTCCGGCGTGCTCAAGCTGGCCGGCGCCCACACGGTGTTCACGGCCGTGCGAAACGACCCGGGCTCGCTCCTGCTCGAGGTGACCGGCAGGGAGGCGGATGGCAAGACGTTCACCGCGCTGGGCGGCGCGCTGTTTTCGCCGGACAAGATCAAGCCCTCGGCGCCGGCTCCGGCCGATTTTGACGCCTTCTGGAAGGCCAAGCTCGCCGAACTCGCCGCGGTGCCCATGGATCCCGTGATCACGCCCGAGCCCTCGGGGGTCGACGGCGTCAACTACGCCCTCATCACCCTGCGCAACATCCGGGGCACGCATGTCCAGGGTCAGATCGCCTGGCCCGCGAAGGGCGACCGGTTCCCGGCGCTGCTGATCCCGCAATGGGCGGGAGTCTATTCGCTCGACAAGGCCTGGGCGGTCGACCGCGCGAAGCAGGGCTGGCTGGTGCTCAATTTCCAGGCGCACGACATCCCCGCCGTGGGGCCGAAGTCCTTTTACGACGACCTGTTCGCCGGTCCGCTCAAGAACTACTGGGCCATCGGAAACCAGGATCGAGACACAAGCTATTTCCTCCGCATGTATCTCGGCTGCTACCGGGCCGCCGATTACCTTACCCACCGCGCCGACTGGGATGGCCGCACACTCGTGGTCATGGGCGCGAGCCAGGGTGGGCTCCAGACATTGCTGACCGCCGCGATTTACCCGAAGGTCACGGCGGCCCTCGCGCTGGTGCCCGCGGGGTGCGACCAGACCGGACCCGAGGCAGGCCGCGAACCCGGCTGGCCGCAGTGGTATGAGCACGCCCAGGGCAAGGATCCCGCGAAGGTGCTCGAGGCGAGCCGCTACTACGACATCGCCAACTTCACCCCGAAGATCCGCTGCCCGGTACTGGTGGGTGAGGGGCTCATCGACACCGTGTGCCCCATCGCGAGCACCTTTGCCGCCTACAACGAAATCCCCGCGCCCAAGCATTTCGTAGTGCTGCCGATCGGGACGCATCAGCAAAACCAGGACGCCTACAACCGGCTCGCCGAGGAGTGGCTCGCGACGCTCCGCGAGGGGCGCATGCCCGACGTCAACGCCGCGAACTGAGCGCGCTCCGCGTCTCCAACCTGCCGCGACATGCCCGCGGCAGGTTCCGCTTTACCTCGGCCTTGCCGGGCCTGTAGCGTGTCCGGGCCGCCCAGCCCAGCCGTGACCCCCACTCCTCTGCCCCCGCTGACGCTTTTCTCGATCGTGATTCCCGCACGCGACGAGGAGGCTTCGCTCCCACCGACCCTCCGAGCGCTCCATGCGGTGCTCGTGCGCGAGCGCGTTCCGCATGAGTTTGTGGTCGTCGACGACGGCTCGCGCGACCGCACCTGGAGCGTGCTCGAGGAGCTGCGCGGCGAGATCCCCACGCTCAACCCCGTCCGCAACCCAGGCGCGAACGGCTTTGGCCGGGCTGTCGTCTGCGGCCTCAATGCCATGCATGGCGACGCCTGTGCGATCGTGATGGCTGACGCCTCTGACGCTCCCGACGACGTGGTCGCCTACTGGCGTCTCCTCAACTCCGGTTTCGAGTGCGTCTTCGGGTCGCGGTTCATCCGCGGCTCGCGCGTGGTCGACTACCCCCGGATGAAGCTGTTCATAAACCGCCTCGCGAACCTGTTCATCAAATTCCTCTTCCGTATCCCCCTCAACGATACCACCAACGCCTTCAAGGCCTACCGCCGCTCCGTCATCGTGGGGTGCCGCCCCTTTCTCGCACCGCACTTCAACCTCACCGTGGAAATCCCGCTCAAGGCCATCGTCCGCGGCTACTCCTGGACGGTGACGCCCATCTCGTGGCAGAACCGGAAGCACGGCGTCGCGAAGCTGAAGATCAAGGAGATGGGCTCCCGCTATTTTTTCATCTGCATGTACGTCTGGCTTGAAAAGTACTTCAGCCGCGGCGACTACCGCCGCTCCGTCACGCCGACCGGCCCGCGGCTCCCAGGGCCGCCCGGCGCCTGAGTCGAACCCGCGCCGTTGTGACCCGGCGCTGTGTCACGCTGTCCGCCCCGAACCACGCCATACCGCCCCGTCCCGAGGGAAAACGCCTCCGTCAACCCTGGCCCGTCTCCTGCACCCACGTCTGCCATGGATTTCTCGCAACTCACCGTCATGTCCCGCCAGGCTGTCACCGACGCGCAGGCCATCGCACGCCGCCTGCACCACAGCGAGGTCGACACCTGGCACCTGCTCTCCGCGCTGCTCGCGCAGGGGGACGGCATCGTGCCCGGGCTGATCGAGAAGCTCAATCTCCAGACTAGCGCCCTGCAGCTTTCGGTCGAACGCGAGCTCGAGCGCCTGCCGAAGGTCACCGGCTCCGTCGACGCGTCGAAGATCTACGTCACCCAGGCCGTCAACGAGGTCCTCACCCGCGCGGAGGACGAGGCGAAGCAGCTCACCGACGAATTCGTCTCCGTGGAGCACCTGTTCCTCGCTCTGCTCGAGGTCGCCAAGCCCGAGGCGCTCAGGAAGCTCTTCAAGAGTTTCGGCCTCGATCGCGACGCGGCGCTGCGGGTGCTCCGCGAGGTGCGCGGCGCGCAGCGCGTCACCTCCGACAACCCTGAGACGACCTACGACGCGCTGAAGAAATACGGCGTGGACCTCGTCGAACAGGCCCGGAAGGGGAAGCTCGATCCGGTCATCGGACGCGACGAGGAGATCCGGCGCGCCATCCGTATCCTTTCCCGCAAGACGAAGAACAACCCCGTGCTGATCGGCGAGCCCGGCGTGGGCAAGACCGCGATCGTCGAGGGCCTGGCCCAGCGCATTCTCCGCGGCGACGTGCCCGAGGGGCTGCGCGACAAGACCGTCTTCTCCCTCGACATGGGAGCGCTCATTGCCGGTGCCAAGTATCGCGGCGAGTTTGAGGAGCGCCTCAAGGCCGTGCTTCACGATATCCGCCAGAGCGATGGCCGTATCCTGCTCTTCATCGACGAGCTTCACACCATTGTCGGGGCCGGGCGCACCGAGGGGGCCATGGACGCCGGCAACCTGCTCAAGCCGATGCTCGCGCGGGGCGAGCTGCACTGCATCGGCGCCACCACGCTTGACGAGTACCGCAAGCACATCGAGAAGGACGCCGCGCTCGAGCGGCGCTTCCAGCCCGTGCTTGTCGACCAGCCTTCCGTCGAGGACGCGCTCTCGATTCTCCGCGGTCTGAAGGAGCGTTTCGAACTGCACCATGGTGTGCGCATCCAGGACGGGGCGCTCGTCTCCGCCGTCACGCTCTCGCACCGTTACATTTCCGACCGCTTCCTGCCCGACAAGGCCATCGACCTGGTTGACGAGGCCTGCGCCATGATCCGGACCGAGATGGACTCGATGCCACAGGAGCTCGACGAGCTCACGCGCCGGGTCCTTCAGCTTGAGATCGAGGAAACTGCCCTCTCGAAGGAGAAGGACGAGGCGAGCGCGCGCCGCCTCCAGGCGCTGCGTGCCGAGCTCTCCGAAGCGCGCAGCAAGTCCGCGGCCCTCCGTCTGCAGTGGGAGAAGGAGAAGGGCTCCGTCGACCGCGTGCGCAAGCTCCGCGAGGAGCTCGAGGCCGCGCGCCTCGAGATGGAGCGCGCCGAGCGCGCCTACGACCTCAACCGCATCGCCGAACTTCGCCACGGCCGCATTCCGCAGCTCGAGGCCGAGCTCCGGCAGCTCGAAAAGGCCGGCAACTCGACCACCTTGTTCAAGGAGGAGGTCTCCGCCGAGGAGATCGCCGAGGTCGTCGGCATGTGGACCGGCATTCCCGTCTCGCGCCTGGTCGAGGGCGAGCGCGACAAGCTGCTCCGGCTTGGCGACGCGCTGCACCGCCGGGTCGTCGGCCAGGACGAGGCCGTCGAACTCGTGTCCGAGGCCATTCTCCGCGCGCGTGCCGGCATCAAGGATCCCCGCCGCCCGGTTGGCAGCTTCCTGTTCCTCGGCCCCACCGGTGTCGGCAAGACCGAGCTGGCGAAGACCCTCGCCGAGACGCTGTTCGACTCCGAGGCCGCCATGGTTCGCATCGATATGTCCGAGTACATGGAGAAGCACGCCGTCTCGCGCCTGATTGGCGCGCCCCCGGGCTACGTCGGCTACGACGAGGGTGGTCAGCTCACCGAGGCCGTGCGGCGCAAACCCTATTCCGTCATCCTGTTCGACGAGGTCGAAAAGGCGCATCCCGACGTGTTCAACGTCCTGCTCCAGGTCCTCGACGACGGCCGCATCACCGACGCCCAGGGCCGCACCGTGGACTTCAAGAACACGATCGTGATCATGACCTCCAATCTCGGCTCGCGGCATCTGCTCGAGGGCGTCACGGGCGACGTGATCCCGGAGTCCGTCCGGGAGAGCGTGATGAGCGAGCTCCGCCACAGCTTCCGGCCCGAGTTCCTCAACCGCATCGACGAGACGCTGCTGTTCAAGCCGCTCACGCTCGAGGAGATCACCCGCATCGTCGACCTGCTGATTGCCGATCTGAATGTCCGCCTCGCGGACCGGCGCGTGACCGTAAAACTCGACGCCAAGGCCCGCGAGTGGGCGGCGGAGAAGGGTTACGACCCGGTCTTCGGCGCGCGTCCGCTCAAGCGCTTCCTGCAGCGAAAACTCGAGACGCAGCTCGCGCGCGGGCTCCTCTCCGGGGAGATCTCGGAGGGGGCCGAGGTGGCCTTCACCGTCCGCAAGGGCGAATTGGTCGCGACCTGAGCCCGGCACAGTCCACCCGTGTCCCACCTTCACGGGGCGCGGGTGATGCGTAGTTTCGCGGTCGCTCCCGCGAGGAACGGCACTTGCGGACTCCAGTCGGGCGCGTAGCGTTCCCGAACGGCCGTCCAGTGACACCCAATTGGCCGGATCCACGCCCGAGAGACCACGCATGACCCCGCCCCCGCTGCAGCCCCTGCGCATCCTGTATCTCGAGGACGACCCGGTCGCTGTCGAGATGGTGCGGTCCCTGTTTGCGGAGGAGGGCGTTGACTGCGAGATCGTCCACGTCGATGACCGCGACGGCTATTTGCGGGTCCTGGCCGCGCACGGGTTCGACCTGATCCTCTCCGACTTCAACCTTCCGAGCATCGACGGTTTCGAGGCGCTTCGACTGCGTGACGAGAACGCCCCCGCGACTCCCTTTGTCGTCATCTCCGGTGCCCTCGGCGAGCAGACGGCGGTGGACACCCTCAAGAAAGGGGCCACCGATTTCGTCCTGAAGGACTCCCTCGTCCGCCTGCCTTCGGTGGTGCGCCGGGCGATGTGCGAGGCCCGCGAGCACGATCAGCGCCTCTCGGCCGAGGAAGCGCTGAAGCGCAGCGAGGAGCGTTTCAGGCGGCTCGCGGAGAATGCCTCGGACATCATCGTCCGATATGCCTGCCATCCTGAGCCGGCGATCGAGTACGTGAACGGCGCCATTCACGCGGTCACCGGCTACCTCCCAGAGGATTTTTACGGCAATCCGGGACTGTGCTTGGAAGTGATTCATCCGGATGACCGGACGCTGCTCGAGGGCCGGCTTCGCAAGCCCGGTGTCGATCCCGCCTCCCTGGTCGTGCGCTGGCGCGGCCGGGACGAGCACGTCGCCCACATCGAACAGCGACTGACGCCAGTCTTCGACGAAGTCGGGGCCGTGGTGGCGATCGAGGGCATCGGGCGCGACATCACCGAGCGCATCCTCGCCGAGGAGCAGATTCGGCTGCTGTCCGAGGCCATCGCGCAGAGTCCGGTGGGCATCGTGATCGTCGAGCCCGACGACACGCTCGTGTTTGCCAACCGGCACCTGTGCGAGCTGTCCGGGTACACGCCGCTCGAGCTTCGCGGACGGAGCACGCGCCTGCTGTTCGCTGACAACGTGGCGGTCGAGGAGCTGAACGAGATGAACGCGCGGCGTGCCGAGGGAAAGCCCTGGAGCGGCGAGCTCGTCCTTCGCGCCAAGGACGGCACCGCTCGCCAGATCCGGGCAATGATCGCCCCCCTGCGTGGGCCGGACGGAAGCATCCGTCATTTCCTTGGGGTGCTCGAGGACATCTCCCTTTGGAAGACCGAGCAGCAGACGCGGCGCGAGCTGGAGACGCAGTTGTTCCAAGCGCAGAAGATGGAGGCGATTGGTGCCCTCGCCGGCGGGATTGCGCACGATTTCAACAACATCCTCACCGCGATCATCGGATTCGCCGAACTTCTTGGCCAGTCGTCGCGACAGGACGAGGAGGATGCGGTGTTGATCCGGCACATCCTGACTGCGGGCAGGCGCGCGAAGGACCTGGTCGCACAGATCCTTTCGTTCAGCCGGATCCAGGAACAGTCCCAGGCGGTGGTCGACCTGAGCCATGTGGTCGGCGAGGCGCTTCGCCTGCTGAGGGCGTCGTTGCCGGCGACGATCGAGATCCATCGCAGCTTCGAGCCGGCGCTGGTGCTGGCGAATCCGACCCAGATTCACCAGGTGGTGCTCAACCTGTGCACGAATGCAGAGCATGCGATGCGTGGGCGGCCGGGCCGCCTCGGCGTGTCCGTCCGTGTCGTGCGCACGGGCACTGCGGGCGTGCCGTCCGATCTTCCCCCTGGCGAGTACGCCTGTCTCAGCGTGGCTGATACGGGCCACGGCATGGACGAGGCCACGAGGGCCCGGATTTTCGAGAGGTTCTTCACGACCAAGAAGGCAGGCGAGGGCACCGGGCTGGGGTTGTCGGTCGTGCGGTCGATCGTGCGCAACCACCTGGGCGTCGTGTGCGTCGACAGCACCCCCGGCGTGGGAACCCGGTTCGACCTGTATTTTCCCATTGCCCGGACCGCCGCCGAGAAGACCGACACCCGGCCGGTGGCCTCGGTACGGGGGGCGGGGCAGACGATCTTTGTCGTGGACGACGAGATCTCGATCCTCACCTTCCTCGGCCTCCGCCTCGAGCGGATGGGCTTCCGGGTGCGGCGGTTCAGCGACCCGCTGGACGTGATCAATGCGGTGGTGCGGCTCGGGCAGCGCGCGGATCTCATCATCACCGACCAGACCATGCCTGGAATGACGGGTGTGAGCCTGCTCCGGCAGCTCCGCGACGCGGGCTGCCGCACGCCGGCGATCCTCAGCAGCGGCTACCGCGTGCCGGACGAGGAGGGGCTGTCGGCGCTCGCGGATGTCACGCTGATCGCAAAACCCTTCACCGGCGAATCGCTCTCGAACGCCCTGGCGGCGGTCCTGCGGCTCTGAACCCGAAACTGTAATTGAACCACAGAGACACGGAGGACACAGAGCCTGAAATTGAGGCAAGGGGCGGAATTGGCGCTCACCTCCGAGGTGAAAAATCTGGCCACAAGACTTCCTCGTAAATGACTTTCTCCGTGTCCTCCTTGTCTCTGTGGTTCAAAACGGACTGTGTTATTTACGTTCAATGCGGACTGCCATCTCTCATTCCGGACGCGGAGCGGATGGCGGATTCCCAGGCGGACCAGGGGCCGGAGACGGCGGCCGCCACGTCGGCGTCGGTGAGGCGGTATATGAGAATTGAATACCCAATCTCTGCGTCCGGAGTCCGGGCCCTCAGGTAGGCGCACAGGCGGGCGAATCGCAGCAGCGAGAACCGCTGCCAGGCGCGCTGCCAGAGCGCGGCGGGTGCCTTGCGTTCGATCTCGGACCGCTTTTCGGCGGGGGCCGCGGCGTAGGCGTACAGGGCGGGTTCGAGCCGGCGGAGCATTTGGTACTCGCGCTCGTCGGCGAGCGTCCAGGTGCGGCCCACCGGGCTGTATACCTGCTGCAGCATCGTCGCGCTCACGCAATAGACGCCGCCACGCAGCGGAGACCAGGTTCCGAACCCAGGCTGTTGGGGAATGCAGGGAAGAGCGCGGGCCCGAATTCCGTAGTACGGCGGGTAACCGGTTCCGAAATACGACACGTAAACGCGCTCGCCTGAGCGCACCCCCGGGTCGGAGTCGAGCCAGCGGGCGAGCCCGGGAAGGTCCTGCCCCCAGTCGAGGGAACTGTCGACGAGGTGCCGGTAGCCGTTCGCCGGACCGCCGGCCAGCGTGTTGAAGAAGGCCAGGTAGTGCGGCGCCACGGAAAGGCTGGCGACGGCCTGGCCGGCCACGAGCAGGGCCACCACCGCGCGCACCAATCGACCCGACGCGACGGCCCAGGCACCGAGGGCTCCCGCCGCGATGAATAGGATCGGGTAGAGGGGAAAGATGTGTCGGATGCCGATATTGAGATGGCTCGTCACCGAGGCGGCTCCATACACCGCAAAGGCGACGGCCAGCGGCGCAGCCACCTGCAGGTCTGCACGCAGAAGGGTGCGGCGGACGGTGCCGGCGGCTGTCCCGACCCAGCGACGCACGCCGAGGCAGGCGGTGAGCGCGAGCGCCACCAGGAAGGCGATCGGAGTCTTCACGACGTACGCGTACGGGAAGAACCAGGGCCAGCCCGTGAGACTTGTGTGGCCGTTGAGGAAGGCCCCGCGCTCCCGGGACATGTCGATCACGAATGCGAACCCGTACACATAGGCGTCGGGCAGGACCTTCCAGGCGCGGATGTGATCCAGCAGCAGGCCCAGGCCCCCGAGTTCCGCGCGGATCACCTCCCAGGGCCGGTAATAGTGCTCCATCGGCGGCAGAAGTGGCGACGCCGTGGCGTTTCGAAAACCGAAGAACAGCCAGATGACCGCCCAGGCAACGATCGCATGGAGCAGCAGGGCACCGAGGGCGCGCCCGGCTCCGCGCAGGCCGCGGCGCTCGCCGATGCCGGGGCCGGCAAGGCGGAGGAGGGCGAGAAGGACGAACACGCCCGGCAGCAGCGCCGCTGAGTATTTTGCCACGCAGGCGAGCCCGAAGACCACGCATGACAGCGCGAGCGTGGCGGCCCCCGGTTTTCGCAGGAAACGCCAGAATGCGCCGACGCTCGCGAGATAGAAGAACGTCATGCACAGGTCCGATGCCGCGAGCGCTCCGTTGCCGAGCATGTCCGGGCAGAAGACGTAGAAACCCAGCGACACCAGGCCGCCAGAGGTTCCGAAGAGCGAGCGCGACCAGGCGAAGACGAGCGCCGCGGTCGCGAGCGTCCACAGCAGGTTCATCGCGCGGCCCTCGGCGAGGATCGCCCCGGCTGCGCCCGGAGTGGTGTAAAAATAGGCGTGCCCCACGGTCCATACGTCGCTGCTCCGCCAGCCGGCCGCGCCCGGGCCGGGGAAGGGACGGTGTTCCAGCCAGGCCGGGAGCCCGACCCAGCGTTGGGGCAGGTTGCCGTTCTCGGGCTGGAGCCGGTAGTCTCCGTAGGTCCAATACGCACGGCCGGCGGTGAGGTGGGCGATCTCGTCTGCGGTCGTGCATTCCCCGAGGGTGGACGTGAACGCGAGCCAGGCATGCAGCGATAGCAGCAGCGCCACAGCGGCGGCCTCGTACCAGGTGAATGGCCGTCGGGCGGGGGAGGCGTTCGGGGGGGACATCGGGAGGGGAGGATCGGACCGTAGCGTCGCGGCGGCGCCCACGGCAAGGTCGCAGCGAATCGCGCCCACGCGGGCTCGCAAAATTCCGGTAAATCCGATTCTGTCTGCGGTTCTCGCGCGCCTCCAAGGGCGCGAATCCCGAGCTTACCCCCGACAACCCGAAAAAACGAGTGAACCACAGAAACGCAGCGCGACCTGGACCGCAGCCGACGCCCTCGGAAGGGTTGGTTACGAAAAACGCAAAAAGGCGCCGGGAGTTCCGGCAAGGCCCGGAGGGCGTCCATGGGCGCGCGCAACGCGAAGCCGATGACTCCGGAATCCGGTGTTCGTTGCGATTTCCTCGGAATGCCGACGTGGCGCGAGCCAGCACTCGTTTCCTGCAGTCCGGTTGCGGGCTTTGCGCTCGCGGCGATGGTTTGCCCGACGCCTGGTCAATTGTTGAGGGCGGAATCTCGATTCCACCTCGGACGGGACGACTCGACGTCCTGCCTCGGAGAGCACGCCGCACCGGCAGCCGCCGGTTGGTCGAGGTGAAAGCACGGGTTTCAGGAGGTCGCGCTGCCCCATCCCGAGGTGAGTCTGCAAGCGTGGCCAAGCAGACGGACACCAGGGGCGAACCAGGGAGCATCCGAGCATGAATGCCGACGAGTACACGAACCTGGAGCGCGTGGAGCGCGACCACTGGTACTATGCGGGCAAGCGCGAGCTGGTATCCGCGTGGCTCGAGCGCTGCGGGCCGCTTCGCCAGGACCACACGCTGATCGACTGCGGGGCGGGGACGGGGATCTTTGCCTCCGAGATGGCGTCGCGATGCCGGGTGCTCGTGCTCGATGACCACGAGGAGTCGATCCGCATCCTGCGCACGCGGTTTCCCGAGGACCGCATCCTCCGCGTATCCGGAACTGGGATACCGCTGCCCGACGCGACGCTGGACTTCCTCACGGCGCTGGACGTCCTGGAGCACATCGAGAAGGACGCCGCGGCGGCGAACGAGTTTGCGCGCGTGCTCAAGCCGGGCGGGTGCGCGGTGGTGACCGTGCCCGCGTCGATGGCGCTGTGGAGCGACTGGGATGTCGCATTGCACCACTACCGCCGCTACGACCGTCGCAGCCTGGTGGCCCTGTTCGACCCTGCGAAATGGGACCTGCTGCACGTCAACTACACCAACGTGGCGGCATTTCCGGCGGTCTGGGCGATCCGGCGCTGGCGTGGACTGAGGAAGGCAAACGAAGGCGGCCACGTCGCGCGGACCGAGGACGCGGTGCCGCCTGCTCCCGTGAACGCGTTGCTGAAGCGCCTGTTTGTCGGTCTCGGCAAGGTGCGCGGGGTCCGCTTCCCGTTTGGCGTGAGCCTGATCCTGGTGGCGCGCCGCAAGTAAAGGAATTGCGGATACCGAAATCCGCGCCGGTCCGTCGTGGAAGGTGGAACGGAAAGGTCCGTTCGAATACGCGTCATCCTAAATGACGCCGTCGGATTTGAACCACAGAGACACCCTCCTTCGCCAAGGCTTCGGCGGACAAGCAGAGGACACGTAGAAATGCGGTTGGGCGGGAGTTTAATATCGAATCTATTTCACCTCTGAGGTGAGCGCCAATTCCGCCCCTTGCTTGGATTTCAGGCTCTGTGCTCTCTGTGTCTCTGTGGTTCGATTGTGGTTTTTAGGATTTTGCGGCAGGTGCTTTGTGCCCTTGCACCCGTTCCCCCAGTCGTGGGGGGCCGCTGGGTTCGGTCTCAGTACACAAACCGCGCCTCGGCGAGGCGGCGGCCCTGGTGGTCGACCAGGTACACGATGCTGTTGTCGGCCAGCACGTGCTGGGGGTACGAGTCCATCAGCAGGTCCAGGCGAACCAGTCCTTTGGCCGAGAAGGGGAACTGGACTTCGCGGGCGGGGCCGGCGGATGCTCCGGTCCGCGTGAGCGGCGTGAGGTACGCGCGGGCGTTGGCACCATTCCAAAGCATGATCGGCGTGCTCGACGTCGCATTGAACAATCGGAATTCCACGCCGGCGACGTCGTGAAGTCCCCGGGTTGAGAGCGTGAGGGACAGGCGGTAGCGCGGCGCGTCGGGATCGGTGCCCTCGAAGATGCGCGCCGTGCCGAGTTCGGCGATCGAGCGCCCGCGATGGACCCAGAACTCGTAGGTGCCGAGGCTGAAGGCAGGGGTGAAATCGCGTTTGATCAGGCGCGTGAGCGGACTCTCGGTCGCGATGTGCCGGTTTCGGAGAAAATCATAGACCGAGCGTTGGACGATGACGCAGGCGCGCGGCGATTTCGTCAGCACACGTCCGATTTCGGCCTGTTTCGCCGCCGACAGCAGGGTGAACCAGTGCGTGGCATCCTGCATCGTGGGCGTCGGCACGCCGGTCCACAAGTTGAAGCTGTACATGCCGGGGAGGCTGAAGAGCACGCTGGCGTGAGCGTCGACGTTTTCCGCCAGGACGTGCAGTGCGCTGGTGAAATTTTCGGGAAGGACCAGGTTCTCGGCCCCAGGGAGTCCGAGCGGCTCGCCTTCGGAGGCGCGATTGCGCGCCATGGATGCGAAGCTGGCCACGCGCACGGCCACCACGGCCACCGACACCAGGGCGATGGCGGAGATCGCCGGCCTGATCCGCTGGGCCAGTCGGCTCCGCAGGGCGTCGACCGCGTCCCACAGGCCGATCACGGCGAGCGGCACCCACAGGAAGGTGCCCCAGCTGATCTGGCTGCCGGCGACGGGATAGGCGTGCAGTGATTCGGGCACGAGCAGGAGCGCCAGCCATAGCCGAAGTGGAAGCCCGGAGTCGTCGTCGCGAAGCGGAGCGACGAAGAACCAGGCGGACGCGAGGCCGAAGCTCAGCGCAAACGCATGTTGGTTCATCTCGACGAGCGAGGCCCAGGACAGCAGGAACACCGCGCCGGAGGTGAGACGGCCGGCGACGATGGTCCAGAATCGCATGCGCTCCGGCAACCTGGGGAGCACCGCGGCCAGCGCCAGGGAGACGACCGCGAATACCGGCGCCCCCGTGCGCCAGATCACCGGGCCCGTGTAGTCAAGCGGCATGCGCAGCGGATCGAGGATCACGCCGTCGAGCAGGCCCTGGAGAGTGGTGCCTCGGGCGAGCACGGCGGCGGTCGTCGCCAGCGCGACGACGCCGAGGGCGCCGAAAGCCCAGGTGCCGGTGGAAGGGGCGAGACGGTCCCTGGGAGTGTCCCTGCCCGCCAGCAGCACTGCCCAGGCCGATGCGGACACGACGAGCAGGTAGATCAGGACCCACGACTCGCTGATTAGCGTCTTCACCAGCACGACGGTCATGAGCGTCATGAGGACGCCGAGCGCGATCCAGGTCGTGCGCCGTGGGAGCGGAAGACGTGCGTGGAGCGCCCACCACGCGCCGACGCCGGCGACGAGGAAGATTCCGACGTTGATCTTGGTGAGCAGCAGGGCGGCGGCCGCTGCGCCGAGCGCGGCCATCACCGACCGGGGCCGGTCGAAGACGCGGGCTCCCGCGTAGCCGGCCATCGCGATCACCAGGCAGATGAATCCGCCCGGATGCGACGGCTCGCTGATCATCGGCCACAGGTAGATGAAGCTCAGGGCGAGCGCCGCCGCAGCCGCAAGGGTGCGGCGCGTCGCCTGCCAGACGACCGCGGCGCAAAACGCGCAGGCTCCCATCCACTCGAAGAAGTTGAGCAACCGCGCCCCGGTGTTCGTGATCGCCCAGCCGAGGCGGTGGAGCCCGTCGAGCAGGACGTAGTAGAAGGGCCCGTACTGGCTGAACACCCGGTCGTACAGTCCGCCGTGGAGACTGAAGTTGTGCAACGAATACAGCACGTAGCCCTCGTCGTCGTACATCATGTACGTCGACATCAGCAACCGGAGCGCTGTCAGCGCGAGCAGGGCACCGAGGGCGGCCACGAGCCCCCAACCGAGCCAGGCGGCGGGCCTGCGCGCCGGTGTGTCCGGGGCGCAGGCATCGCGCCGCATCAGGAAGGTGATGAGCAGGGTCAGCAACAGGGCCGCCGCGACGGCGAGCATGCCCTGAAACGGGCGCGCGTGATCGCCGAGGAAGACGAGGTTGCGATCCTCCTTCCAGAGCAGGTTGACATTTGCGATCAGGTTTAGGCTCGACGAGTAGGCGACGTCGCTCGCCGCGGTATGCGGCGTGGCGCCGAGGGCGAAGGACTGGATGAGGAACTGGAGTCCGACGCCGAGCGCGAAGTCGGCTGCGAACAGGAAGGCGACGAGCCGCCGCAGGAGGGTGGGGATTGAGTCGAAGCCCGCCGCCACCACGGCGAGTCCGAGTAGGGCGAGCGGCTGCAGGCAGATCTGCGCAAGCCCCCATTCGTCGGGCGGGCTGTGTACCGCGATGCCGACGACGATGGCGACGAACACGGTGACGGTCCAGAACACCCGCCGAGGCGATCTGGTCCGCTCACGTCGGGTGAGCAGCCAGGCAAGGGCGGCCAGGCCTGCGCTACCGCAAAGGAACAGGACGTTGACCTGGTAAAGGTTGAAGAACTGGTCGCGCAGCATGCCGAGCGCGTTGTGCTGGTTGATCAGGCCCTTGTCGAAGGAGCGGAAGAAATGGGGGACGATCGTGTGATAGAGATTGTGAAGGATGGCGGAGCCCTGGGCAGCCGCGCCGTGTGTCGAGGCACCTGCGATTGCGGTGTTGCTGTCGAGTGTCTCCTTCCAGCCGAAGTGGCTGGCCGACCAGGAGAGACTCGAGAGGATGAGTCCTCCGCAGAGCACGCCCGTGACCAGGTAGTCGCGCCAGAAGGTGCGGCTTCTCCACTCGGAACGCCGCTGCAGGGTGAGGCCGGCGAGCGCGGCCACGATCCACGGGCCGATCGAGTAGTGCACCAGGAACCCGACCGCCAGCATCAGCCAGCCGAGATGGAAGCGCCAGGGGCGGGCGTCCGGTTCGTCTCTGGGAGCGATCAGGGCGATCCCCAACAGGGCGAAGAATACCGCGGGCAGCTTGGTCCACGGGAAGGTCACGTTTTCCATCCACACCGGGCTCACCAGGAAGAACAGGGTGATCAGCAGGGCGGTGCGCGTGCGCGGCCCCTTGGAATCAAAGCGCCAGGCCAGGGCGAGTGCGGGCAGGAAGGCGGTCGAACTGAGCAGGGTGGCGAACACCTGGTAGTGGGCGATGCTGGAGCCGCCGACGCATTCGAAGGCCGCGACGATCAGGTTTCCGACGGGGGGGCGCGAAGGAAGGGGATAGGCGCCGAGGAAGAGGGTGTCGGTGGGCCAGCCCTTCACGAAGAACAGGGCGCGATCGTAGTGTTCGACCCAGTCCACGGCCCAGCCGCCTCCGGAGTAGCTGATCACCAGGGCCTGGGCGATCATCGCCCCCGCGGCGATGGCCAGCCAGGCCAGCAGGGCGGTGCGCAGTGCGGGATCGCGCGCAAAGGCGCGGATCGTGCGGCGGTGGAAGACGAGGCTCGAGATCGCGGCCGCCGGGAGCGCCCAGAGCAGCTCCCGCGACAGGTTCGCATCGTACACCAGGAACATCGACAGCGCACAGACGATGAGCGCGGCGGCGACGCCCGTGGAAAGCCGTAGCGCCGGTTCCCAGTTGGGCAGCCGGGCCACGGTCGGCAGGGCGAGTCCGAGCGTCACTCCGAAGAACAGGACGAGGTCGAGGGCCAGGAGCATGGGTGGGGCGCGTCAGGCACCTTGCGTTGAAATTGGGGTGTCGACAACCCCGGGAGGCGTAAAAAAGATGCTACGACGTCAGGGATTCCCGAGCGCCCGCGCCCGCTCCACGATCGTGGGGTGCGAGTAGTGGAAGCCGCTGTAGAGCGGATGGGGCGTGAGATTGCTGAGGTTGCGCTGGGCGAGCCGGCGCAGGGCGCCCACGAGCGGGGCTGCGGAGCCCATGGCCTCGCGGGCAAAGGCGTCGGCCTCGTATTCGTGTTTGCGCGACAAGTAGTTGCCCAGCGGTGTGAGCCAGTAGGTGGCGAGGCCCCCGAGCAGGCCGACCAGGAGGAAGGCCGGGGCGAGGTCGCCTGAGGCGAAGCCGAAGGCGGGATTGAACCAGGGCGCGCCCGCCAGCCAGGCGATTGCGGCGAAGGCGGCAAACTGCATCGCGGCGGCGGCGGCCAGCATCTTGGGGATGTGCCCGCAGCGGTAGTGCCCGATCTCGTGCGCGAGCACGGCCTCCAGCTCCTCGGGCTGCAGCTGCTGGAGCAGGGTGTCGAAGAGTACGATCCGCCTGAACCGTCCGAAACCGGTGAAGTACGCGTTGGAGTGCCCGGAGCGCTTCGAGCCGTCGATCACCTCGATCGTCCGCGCGCGGAAACCGGTGCGGTCCGCGAGCGCCATGAGCCGGCTCCGAAGGTCGCCCTCGGGAAGCGGCGTGAGCTTGTTGAACAGCGGTAGGATCAGTTTCGGATACAGCACCATCATCGCCAGCTGGAAGCCGAACAGGACCGCGAAGCCCCACAGCCACCAGCTCCCGCCGACCCAGCGCACGAGCGACAGCAGCAGCCACAGCAGGGGCAGCCCGAGCGCGAGCATCAGCAGGAAGCCCTTCAGCTTGTCGCCCAGCCACAGTCCCACGGTGCTCTTGTTGAAGCCGAAGCGCGACTCCAGCCGGAAGTGCTCGTACCAGTCGAAGGGGAGGCCGGGGAGCGTGAGCAGGGTGCCGGCGACCACGATGAACAGCGCGCCCGGCCAGGCCGTGCCCGGGGCGTGGCGGAGGACCAGGGCGTGCAGCCACGGCAGGAGGCCGCTGAATACGACGAGCGCGAGCACCGCGGCGTCGAAGACCTCCGTCGTCATCCCGAACCTGAGGCGCGCCCGTGTGTAGGCCACCGACTGCGGATAGGTGGCGGGATCGACGATGGCCGCGACGGCGGGCGGGGGGGCGTCGGCGTGCCGGTCGAGTTCGCGGCGGTTGAGCAGGGCGAGCAGGAGTTCACCGGCGAGCCGGGCAGCCAGCAGGGCGGCGACGATCCAGAGGACGGGGGACATGGCCCCGAGCCAAGCCATCCCCGGGCGGTTTGTCACGAATTCTGAGCGCAATCCGCGCGGCGATTCGACCCGGCTCCGGACGGATTGAACGGAAGGCGACAAAGGAAACGATGCGAGCCCCGGCTGGCGGAACTCAGCCCATCTACCCAATAAATCACAAGTGAACCACAGAGACACAGGGAGCACAGAGTCGGAAACTGAGGGGCCTAGCCTCGGGCGGTCGGGGCCGCTCCCCGGCCTCGTCCGTCCGTCGCTTCTACTGGATTCAGCGGTACAGCGCGGTCACGGGCGTCGCCGTGAGGACGTTGTACTGGCGCATCGCCAGGCGCCACCATTCGGCGAGCGACTCGCCGGGCAGGCGCCAGAGCTCCTCGTGGAGCCAGATCATCGACTCAGCGTCGAGCAGGAGCGCCATCTTTTCCTTTCGCGTGAGATGGTTGGGTCCCTCGCGCAGAAGCTTCTCGCGCAGCTGGAGAAACCACTCGCGGGCCTCCTCGCTGGGGTTCCTCCGCCGCAGAAGCGCCACGTGCATCGCGTTGATGTAGGGATCGAGCACGGCCTGGAGCAGGCCGTAGTCGTCGCGAAGCGGCTCGATCGGCTGGAGGTGCTTGTAGCAGGCGGCGAGATTTTGCTCGAGCCGCCGCAGCTCGTGGCAGGGCTGGGTCTCCTCGGGCGTAAGGAACAACCCGATACGCCGCGCGCTCTGGCCGAAGCCGGACTTGCTGAGGAGGATCGAGATCGGGATGGACAGCACGAGGCCCGCGAGCACCGGGGTCAGCCACCAGAAGAAGTCCCGGGCCAGGATGAAGGTCGATGCGCCCCAGACCAGTCCGAAGAGGGTCATCGGACCGTGCGTGAGGATCGCCTCGCGCCAGTCCGTGCCGTCCTCCGAGGCGTTGCGCTGCTGGGTGACCCACGACACGCCCTGGCCGAGGAGCGTGAACAGCACGAACTTCGAGTTGAAGACCATGTTGATCGGCGCGAGGAAGGCGGAGGTGACGGTCTCGAGCAGCGCGCTGAGCGCGAGCCGCGTGCGACCGCCGAATTTCTCCGCCTCGGTTGAGTCGCCTAGCGTGGCGATCAGACCCACGAGCTTGGGCAAAAAGAGCATCAGCATCGTGAGGATGAACAGGAACAGTGCCTGCGGGATGTGAATGGTCATTCCGAGGATCGAGGTCACGTCCTGGGGCCGGGCCGTGAAGCCGCCGCGGGAGGCGACCGCGAACATCCGCACCGTGCTCATGATCAGGAACAGGAGCCACAGCGGCGAGGAGACGTAGGCCATCACGCCCATGAGCAGGTGGAAGCGGTTGGCGGGCTTGAAGCCGCGGGCGGTGAGCAGCCACGTGTGTTGGAGGTTGCCCTGGCACCAGCGTCGATCGCGCTTGGCGCTGTCGATGAGCGTGGGCGGGCCCTCCTCGTAGCTGGTCTCGATCTCGGGGACGAGCCACACGGCCCAGCCTGCCTTGCGCATGAGGGCGGCCTCCACGAAATCATGTGAGAGGATGCGTCCGCCGAACGGTTCGCTTCCGGGCAGGTCGGGCAGCGCGCAGTGGTCCATGAAGGGCTGCACGCGGATGATCGCGTTGTGCCCCCAGTAGTTGCCGTCGTGCTGCTGCCAGAAGTTCAATCCGGCCAGGAAGAGCGGGCTGTAGAGGCTGTTCGCGAAGGACTGCACGCGCGCGTAGAGCGTTTCGCCGCGGACGATGCGCGGAGCGGTCTGCAGGATGCCGACGTTCGGATTTGCCTCCATCATCGCGACCATCTGCACCAGCGCGCGGCCCGTCATGATCGAGTCGGCGTCGAGCACGACCATGTACCGGTAGTTGCGCCCCCAGCGGCGGAGGAAGTCGGCGACGTTCCCGGCCTTCTTGTTGATGGACTGGCGGCGCTTCCGGTAAAAAATCTTTCCGAAGCCGCGCACCTGCTTGCACAGCTCCACCCAGGCGACCTCTTCCTGGATCCACTGGTTGGGCTGGTTGGAGTCGCTCAGGATGAAGAAGTCGAAATGCTCCAGTTTCCCGGTCTCCTGGACGGAGCGGAAGATCACGCGCAGGCCCTCGAACACGCGCGACACGTCCTCGTTGAACACGGGAAGGATGACGGCGGTGCTGGCGAGGGGCTGGTCCTTGGACCAGTCGACGCTCCGGATGATGCGGTTGCGGTCGCCGCCGCGGTTGATCACGTAGAAGCCGAACATGGCGGTGCAGAACCCGACCGCGATGTGGGCGAAGAGGATGATGAAGAGGATGAAGATGACGAACTCGACGGCGGTGATGCCGTTGCGCCAGAGCAGGTCGGCCATCACCCAGGTGGCCAGGCTCGTGAGCACGAACACGCTCGAGAAAAACATGAACCGGCGCCGGTTCAAGGTGCGCGGGTCGATCTTGATCGAGTCGAAGCGGGGAGCCATGGCCGGAGTGCGGGAGGGTCAGCGCGTGAGGTAGAAGATCGTCGCCAGGGCGGCGATGAACACGGCCCACAGCGAGAGCATGCGCAGGAAGGGGTAGCGTTCGAAACGCTCGAGGGTTTCGCCCGCGGCCTCGCTCAGGCGGCCGAGGTCGATGGGGCGGGGGACCATGTTGGACACGGCGAGGTCCGGGCCCGCACGGATGGAGCTCTCACGCATCGAGTCGGCGAAATCGGGGGGCACGCTGTCGTTGTCGAGAAACGCGTAGGGCCAGCGCTCGGGTCCGTCCGAGAGCAGCAGGGCCACGCGGCCGTCGATCGCGATGCGTTCGTGGGGCCGGTCGGCCTCGCCGAGCACCTGGCCAAACCAGGCGTCCATCTCGCGTTCCGTCTCCTCCGCGGCGAGGCGCGTGGGGTCGGCCGAGGGCGTCTGGGCGTGGCGGCGCGCCGCCTTCTCGAGAATGCGGAGGATCAGCCGGCTCTGGTGGAGCCGGTTGTGGATGCGGTGGGCGCGGAGGTAGTCCTCCACCCGGACGTAGGCCGCGTTCCACTGCTCAAGTGTCCCGGTGCTCGGCCGGAACGAACTCAGGGGGTCCAGCGGTAGCTCCATGTTTCGGTGAGAACGTGCGGGGGCTTTTGCAGAAAACAGCGCAGCTCAACCGGTCGCCCGCTGCCGTCGGGTCGGACCGCGAAGGACACGCGCCAGGAGCCGTTGTAGTGGTTTTTCTGGACGGTCTGGCTGACGAGGGTTGCTCCGGCGCCGACTGACACCGCAGCCTTGATGGACGGGTCGTCGGGCTGGTTGTGCAGGTAGGGGCCGTCGAAATCGACGATGAACCGCTCGAGGTCGGTCTCGTGGGTGCGGGAGCGGCCCATGCGCGTGGCGATAGTGTAGCCGGCGGGCGGATTGATGCCCTTGAGGAACCAGTGCAGCCGGTATTCGAACTCGATCGGCTCACCGGGCGCGGGGAGCGTGTCCGGCTGCCAGAAGGCGACGATGTTGTCGTTGGTCTCGTCGGGTGTCGGGATCTCCACGAGCCGCACGCAGCCCTTGCCCCAGTTTCCGATGGGCTCGACCCAGGCGCTCGGGCGGAGGTTGTAGTTGGCCTCGAGATCCTCGTAGCTCGAGAACGCGCGGTCGCGCTGGAGCAGGCCGAAGCCCTTCGGGTTCTGGTCGGCGAAGCTGGACGTGGTGACGCGCTTCGGATCCTCCAGGGGCCGCCACAGCCACTCGCCGCCGCCGTGCGCGATCATCAGCCCGTCCGAGTCGTGCACCTCGGGACGGTAGTCGTCGGTGCAGCCCTCCGAGTTTTCGCCGTGCCAGTACATGCTGGTGAGCGGGGCGATTCCGAGGACCTTCACGGGCTTGCGGAGGAAGAGCGTGCACCTGACGTGCATGACGGTGTCGTCGCCGGGGCGGATGTCGAAGCGGTAGGCGCCCGTGATGCTGGGGCCGTCGAGCAGCGCGTACACGGTGATCTCCTTCGCGTCGACGGAGGGGCGGCGTATCCAAAAATCGGTGAAGTCGGGAAACTCCTCGCCGTTGGCATCGACGGTGTCGACCGCGATGCCGCGCGCGGACAGCCCGTACACCGCACCCGTGCACAGCGCGCGGAAGTAGCTCGCGCCCTGGAAGACCGCGAGCTCGTCCATCTTCCGCGGGGTGTTGAGCGGGTACTCGATCCGGAAGCCCGAGTAACCGACGTCCGAGGGGATCGGGCCCGCGAGCCGCATGCCTCCGTAGTCGAAGAAATCGCGGTCGAACGGGATCGGCGTGGCGCGGTTGCCCTGCAGTTCGTGCAACTGGACGGTCTTGCTGTAGATGAAACCCGGATGGAAGAACTGAAGCTGGAACGGAAGCCTCTCCCGCAGCCACCACGAGTGGCCCTGGTCGAAGACAATCCTGCGGTAGTCGTCGTAGGTGAACTTGGGTGCGAGCAGCCAGGCGGGCACGCGGGAGGGCGGTTCCGAGTAGGCCGAAGCGGCGAGCATTTTTGCACGATAGCGCAGGACCTCGTAATCGACCGGAGAGTCGGAGGACTTGGCCAGGATGCGGCCGGGGACGACGAGCAGCAGGCCTGCGAGCACCAGGAAATGTCGTGGAACGTGCACGGTTCTGAATTCGCGTTAGGAAGCCCGAAACGGGCGGTAGGGATGGTCCCGCATCCTTTCGATTAAATGGGTTTTTACAAAACAAAAGGGGCCGTTGCGACCCCTCCCGCGAACGCGTGCGCATCCATTACGCGGGTACACCCGCCTCGGCTCTCAGAGGAAGTAGCCGCGCTGCTTGTCCGAGATCGGCATGCCCGTGCGCTCCATCACCTTCAGCAGGTCCTCCCAGGCGGCGCGCTTGGCCTTGCGCTCCGATGCCTTGGACTCCGCCTCCTTGCGCAACAGGTAACTCGGATGGTAGCTGACCATGAGCGGGACGCCGAGGGCATCGTGCCAGCGGCCCCGGACCTCTCCGAGCGTGCGAAAGGTTGATGCGCCGAGCAGGCCCCGGGCGGCGGTGGCGCCGAGCGCGACGACGACGCGGGGCTGGACGACGGCGAGCTGCGCTCGAAGGTAGGGCAGGCAGTAGGCCATCTCCTCCTCGGTGGGCTCGCGGTTTCCCCGCTGTTCCGAGCCAGGGGCGGTCGGGAGGGCGGGGCGCCAGTTCATGATGTTTCCGATGTAAACGGTCTCCCGGGAAAGACCCATCGCCCCGATCATGCGGGTGAGCAGCTGTCCTGCCGGTCCGACAAAGGGTTCTCCGCGCATCTCCTCCTCCGCCCCCGGGGCCTCGCCCACGAAGAAGATTGTCGCGTCGAGGCTGCCGACGCCGAACACCACCTGTTTCCCGGGCCGCACGTTCTCCTGGCAGACGCGGTCCGCGAGCACGGTGTCTCGCAGCCAGGCCCAGCGCGTGGCCTTGTCGCCCTCGGGCAGGCGCACTTCGGGGGGCGGAGGGAGGCGCAGCGGTGCGGCGGCGGCGGGTCGCGGGGTCCGCGGAGAAGCGGTCGGCTCGGGGAGCGCCGCGGGCGGTTCGTCCGCGGGCGGCGGCGGCATCGGGCTGGCGGGTTCCTGCGGGCGGGCTGCTGCGGGGCCCGCGGCGGCCGGGAGCCCGCGCCCCTGCGCGGCGACGGCGCGACGCAGGGCGGTCATCGCCTCGTCGGACAACGGGACAGTCTTCACGCCGGCTGCCTTCAGCCGCGTTAGTTCGTCCACGAGGGTCTCGACGATCTTGCGCATCGCGAACGGTGCTCAGCTGCGGAGCGAAAGGAGCTTTTCCACGTACTTGCCGAGCATGTCGAACTCGAGGTTCACGCGGTGGCCGGCCTGGCGCGTGTGGAGATTGGTGACCTCCATCGTGTGGGGGATCAGCCACACCGCGAAGGCGTCGCCGTGCACCTCGGCCACGGTCAGCGAAATGCCGTCGATCGCGATGCTGCCCTTGTGGATGAGATAACGCCCCGCGCCCTCGGGCGTGCGGACCTTCAGGTAGATGTCGGCGCCGCGGCGTTCGATGACCTCGATCGTGCCTTGGCCGTCGATGTGGCCCGTGACAAAGTGCCCGCCCATTTTTCCACCGAAGGCGAGGCTGCGCTCCAGATTGACGAGCGAGCCGGGCGCGAGGTCGGCGAAATTGGTGAGGCGCACGGTCTCCTCGAGCAGGTCGAACTCGACCGTGTCGGCGCCCAGGTCGACGACGGTGAGGCAGCAGCCGTTGACGGCAATGCTGTCGCCGAGGGCCGCGCTCTCGAGCACGGTCTTGGCGGCCAGGCGCAGGCGCCAGGCCTTCTCTCCACGCGAAAAGGCGAGCACCTTTCCAGTTTCTTCGACGATTCCTGTGAACATGGCGGGCGGTTACTTGAGTTTGACGCGGATGATCGAGGTGTCGCCGTTGCGTGCGACGAGCAACACATATTCCGTGCGCGCCGGGTCGGCCTCGATGGCGGCGAGCCGGTCGACCGCCTCCTGGTAGGTCTTCACCTCTACGCCGTCGATCTCCTTGATCCAGTCCCCGGTCTGCAGGCCGGCGATGGCCGCGGGGCCGTCGGGCTTCACGAAGTGGGCGATGACGCCCGTGGCGTTGGCGAAGGAGGTGCGCCGGGCGACCGCGTCGGAGAAGACGAAGGCGCGCGCAGTGAATCCGAGCCTTTCGAAGTAGCGGCGCGGAGCCTCGCGCTCGAGCGTTGGCGCGTCGGCCAGCGTCGTCTTGAGCTCGAGCCGCTGGCCGTTGCGCAGGACGGTCAGCTCGAGGGAATCCCCCGGGCGGTGGCGGTCGACCTCGCGCTCGATGTAGGAGGTGACGACGCGGTCCGGGCGGAAGCGAGGCAGGGTCTTGCCGTTGATCGCGACGATGATGTCGCGACTCTGCAGCCCGGCTTTCTGGGCGGGGCTGTTTTCCAGGACCTCGCTCACGACGGCGGCGGATTGGTTGTCGATATGCAGGAAGCGGGCGACGTCGGGGTCCACGGGTTCGAGTCCATAGGTGCCCAGCCAGGCGATGGGGCGTCCGAAGACGTTGGTGGGGATGCGCAGAAACTGCGGCAGGCATTCGGAAGCGACCAGGAACGCGCTGCTTTCCTCCACGTTGACGAGCATGAGCGGGAGGCCGGAGCGCTCATTGCGCGAGAACTCCACAAAACTCTGGCCGAAGGAGCTGAGCGCGATGCCGACGAAGTCGCCTGCGCGATTGAAGACGGGAAGCCCGGGCGAGGCGACCTCCTGCTGGGCGATCGCGGTGGGCTGCGGGAGATTGTTGATCAGCGAGACGTGGGAGGAGAGCAGGTAGGGGAGGAAGTCCTCGTCCTTGCCGCGTAGGGCGATGCCCCAGACGTGTTCGTCGAGTCCGGGCTCGGCGGGTTTGGTCGGCGAGAAATCGGTCACCGGGCGCAGGCGGGAGAGTTGGGAGGCTCCCGCCCGGACGAAATGCCAGCCCGACATGGGATCCAGGCCCAGGTAGGTGGCGGGCGCGCCGACCGCGTCTCCGGGCAGGAAAACCTTGAACGCCGTGAGCTGGTTGGGCGCGAAGCGCAGGTTGATCGCCATCGGCGGCAGCACGATCGTGCCCTGGTGGTCGACGACGGTGCCGTAGGACACCACCTCGCGGCGGTCCACCTCGGTCTTCACCGTGTATTCAACGGCGACCACGCAGGCGGTGCGCTCCTTCCAGAGCGCGGCGACCGACGGACTGGACGACGACGTGTCCGAGGCGGCGGCTGCAGGCGACGCGGCGAAGGCCAGCATCAATGGAGCGAGGAACAGGAGGGCGCGGAAGGGAGCCTTCATGGTTTCATGACATACAGCGACACGGTCCGGTCGCGTCGAGCTTCGACGAGCGTCGGTGCGGGTTTGCGCTCGTACCCGGCGTAAAGGGACTTCGCCACGGCGAGGGTGGTGATCGGCTTCTGGTCGATCGAGGTGATGATGTCGCCCCGGGCCAGACCGGCGACGTCGGCGGGGAAGCCAGGCTGGATGCCGATCACGAGCATGCCCACGTCGTTGGGAAGCTGGTTCTCCCGGGCGTAGGTGCGGGAGACTTTTCGCACGCTCACGCCCCATTTCACGAATGCATATTCCTCGCCCACGCGACTCTCGAGGCGTTCGGTCACCAGCGACACGGTGCGGATCTCATTCCCGTGTTTCACGCGCAGCGTGAGCGTGGAGCCGACGGGGAGCGCGGCGATCCTCGCCTGGATCGGCGGGAGTTGTTCGGGAAAGCGGCCGTCCACCTTCACGCCGTCGATCGCGAGCACGATGTCGCCGCCGCGCACGCCCGCCTTCGCGGCCGGGGAGCCGACGTCGACGCTGTTGACCAGCACGCCGGTGTTGACCGACAGGTCGTAGAAGCGCTCAAGGTCCTGGAGCGCGCCGAAGACGAGCCCCGCGTAGCTTCGCGTGATCCGTCCGTGGGCGACGAGCCCCTGGGCCACGGCCTTGGCGACATTGCCGGGGATCGCGAACCCGAGATTGTCGGCGCCGATGTAGCCTCGGGAGTTGATTCCGATCACCTCGCCGTTCGAGAGCACCAGCGGCCCGCCGCTGTTTCCCGGGTTGATCGCCGCATCGGTCTGCAGCCACGTGTTGAAGGCGCCGGTCTCGTACCCGCGCACGGCGTAGTTGTCCTGAAAGTACCGGTCCTTGTTCGAGATGATGCCGCGGGTGACGGTGCGCGAAAGTCCGTGGGGCGTGCCGACCGCATAGACGTCTTCGCCGACGTAGAGCCGGTCGCTGTCGCCAAAGCGCGCGTGGGCGAAGGTCAGCTTGCGCCGGGCCACCTCGGCCGCGTCGAGCTTGAGCACGGCAAGGTCCGTCCAGTGGTCCCAGCCGACGAGGTGCGCGCTCACGCGCTCCAGGCTGGCGAGCGTGACGCTGATCTCGATCGCGCGCGGGCTCACGACGTGGGCGTTGGTCAGGATCAGGCCATCCTTCGAGATGATCACGCCGGAGCCGATGCTGTAGGAGTACTGCTGGGTCCCGGCCTCGTAGGCGACCTCGCGCACGTCGATGCGCACCACGGCGTCCATGAGCCGGCGGAACCCGCGCGACATCTCCGCGTGGGCGGACGTGGCGAGGCCCGTGAGCAGTGCGAAGGCGGTCATCGCAACCCCGAGCCACCGAAGGATCCGCCCGGTGGGAGGCATTGACGCTTTGGGGGAAAAGCTCACGCTGGCGGGTTTCACACGATGGCAACGCATTGCAAAGAATACGACTTTTCCGGGATCGAGCCGCATTGGCAATCGTTCTGGGAGAAAAATCGCACCTTCAGGGCCCCTGACGACCTGTCGAAACCGAAGTACTACGTGCTCGATATGTTCCCCTATCCGTCGGGCGCCGGCCTGCACATCGGGCACCCTGAGGGCTACACGGCCACGGACATCATCGCACGCTACAAGCGGGCACGCGGATTCAACGTCCTTCATCCGATCGGCTGGGATGCCTTTGGCCTGCCTGCGGAGCAGCATGCGGTGAAGACCGGGACCCACCCGGCCTCGAACACCCGCAACAACATCACCAACTTCACGCGCCAGATCAAGGCGCTCGGTTTCTCCTACGACTGGGAGCGCGAGATCGACACGACTGATCCGAAGTATTTCCAGTGGACCCAGTGGATTTTCCTGCAGCTGTTCCGCCGCGGCCTCGCCTATGTGGACGAGCGCCCCGTGTGGTGGTGTCCGGAGCTGCGCACGGTGCTGGCAAATGAGGAGGTCATCGACGGACGCAGCGAGGTGGGCGGATTCCCCGTGGAGCGCCGCAACCTGCGCCAGTGGGTCCTGCGCATCACGGCCTATGCCGACCGCCTGCTCGCGGACCTCAAGGACGTCGACTGGCCGGAGTCGACCAAGCGCATGCAGGAGGCCTGGATCGGACGCAGCGAAGGCGCCGAACTCGACTTTGACCTGGAGGGATTCTCCGGCTCGAAGCTGAAGGTGTTCACCACCCGCCCGGACACGCTGTTCGGCTGCACCTACATGGTCATGGCGCCCGAGCACCCGCTCGTCGACACGATCACCGCCCCCGCCCAGCGCGACGCCGTGGCCGCCTATCGCAAAAAGGCCGCGGCCAAGAGCGACCTGGAGCGCACCGATCTCGCCAAGGATAAGTCGGGCGTCTTCTCCGGGGCCTACGCAATCAACCCGATCAACGGTGCCCGCGTGCCTATCTGGATCGCCGACTACGTGCTCATGGGGTACGGCACCGGTGCGATCATGGCCGTGCCCGCACACGACGAACGCGACTACGAGTTCGCCGTCCAGTACTCGCTTCCGATCATCCAGGTCATCGCTCCCAAGGACGGCGCCGAGTGCACGCTGCCCTTCATCGACGACGGAAACCTGGTCAACTCCGGTGCCTTCTCGGGCCTTGACTGGGCCGAGGCGAAAAAGCGCATCACCGCCGACCTCGCCGCCCGCGGGGTGGGCAAGGCCACGGTCAATTTCAAGCTGCGCGACTGGCTTTTCTCGCGCCAGCGCTACTGGGGCGAACCCTTCCCCGTGGTCTGGGTGGGCGAGGCCGACTACCCGCGTATCGCAGCCCGGCGCTCGGGCGACCTGCCGCCGGAGCCGGTGACTTACACCCAGGACGGCACGCGCTACTGCGCGGTGCCGCTTCCGGCCGGTGCCCTGCCGCTCACGCTGCCCGAGGTCGAAAGTTACCTGCCCAGCGGTACAGGCGAAAGCCCGCTCGCCAACTGCACCGACTGGCTCGAGATCTGGTTCAACGTCGACACCGGCGCGTCAGTCCCCGCGTCGCAGCCGCGTCCGGCCGGCGACGCCTGGATCCGCGGTCGTCGCGAGACGAATACGATGCCCCAGTGGGCCGGCTCCTGCTGGTACTACCTGCGTTACCTCGATCCACGCAACGGCGGCGCCATCGCATCGCCCGAGTTGCTCCGCTACTGGGGTGTTCCCGATCTCTACGTCGGTGGCGCCGAACACGCCGTCCTGCACCTGCTGTACGCCCGCTTCTGGCACAAGGTCCTGTTCGACGCCGGGGTCGTCCCGCAAAACGAACCCTTCAAGAAGCTCTTCCACCAGGGCATCATCCTCGGCGAGGACGGCGAAAAGATGTCCAAGAGCCGCGGCAACGTCGTCAGCCCCGACTCGGTCATCGCCACCCATGGCGCCGACACCCTTCGCCTGTACCTGATGTTCCTCGGACCACTCGAGGACAAGAAGCCCTGGAATCCCCGCGGCATCGAGGGCGTGCATCGGTTCCTCCAGAAATTGTGGCGCGAATGCGTCACGGCCGAGGGAACCGTCAACCCGAAGATCGTCGACCAGGCCGACGCCGACTCGCCCGAGCTCTCCAAGCTCCTTCATGAAACTGTAAAAAAGGTCGGCGACGACATCGAGGCCCTGCGCTTCAATACCGCGATTTCCCAGATGATGATTCTGGTCAACGCGATGCAGAAGTCCGAGCGCGTGTCCCGCGCGACCGCCCTGGCGGCCGTCCAGATCCTCGCTCCGTTCGCGCCCCATATCGCGGAGGAACTCTGGGAGCGCCTGGGCCAGGCTCCTTCGGTTCAGCAAGCACCTTGGCCGCAGTATGATGAAGCGAAGCTCGTTCGCGACCAGGTGAAGCTCGTCTTCCAGGTCAACGGCAAGCATCGCGGGGATCAGCTGGTGCCCGTCAACCTGTCGCAGGACGACGCGGTGGCTCTCGCCCGGGAGCATGCCAAGGTCGCCCCTCACATTGCTGGAAAAGACTTCAAGCGAATCATTTACGTTCAAAACAAGATTCTGAATCTGGTGGTGGGTTGAACTCCGTCGCCCAGGCCGGCCCCCGCGAGGTGGCCGGCCTTTTTGTCTTGGGGGTTCAGCTGGGGCGCGCTTGAGTCGATGGAGCGTAGTAGTACGGCCTCGATTTAGGCTTGTGCGTTCTAGGGTGAAACCCCTAGGTTTGATCCAGCATTCGCGTCCTTTTCCCTCCATGGTCATGCATTCCAATTCCCGCACGCTTCTGGCTTTGGGGACTTTTCTGGTCCTCATCGCGTCGCTGGGGACGACCCCGGCTTTCGCGGATGGTGGTGTCGGCGGCAGCGCAAATCCCGCCAGCAAGATCTACGTCGCCGACCTGAGTGGCTCCGCGGAGATCACGTCGAACGACAAGGTGCAGGATCTCACCAAACGTTCGGTCCATGACGCCCAGGGTGCCGTAATCCAGACGAAGAAGAACTCCACGAATGCCATGGTCTATTCAAACGGCACCGGCGTGTTCTTCGATGCGGATACGAAGGTCGACGTGAAGAAGTTCGTGCAGGAGCCGTTCACGCCAAACCGGACCGACATGAACGTCGAACCCTCGATCTCCAACACCTATGCGGTGGTCGACCACGGCACTGTCGGCCTTTGCACGAGCAAGCTCGTGGCGGGCAGTTCCATGACCTACGCGACCAGCGCCGGATCCGTTTCCGTCCGGGGCGGAAAAGTGGTGATCCAGGCGACCGACAAGGGCACCGTGGTGTCGTTGATTTCTGGAGACGTCACGGTCCGCGGCGGTTCGCTGGACATGGGCGGCGAGAATCTGAAGCCGGGCCAGCAGGCGATCATGACCCCGGGCGGCCCCGGCCAGCCCTCGTCGATCACGATCCAGGACATCCCGCCCGCACAGAGGCCGGCGCTGAACAACAAAGTCACCATGGCCTGCATGGCCAAGAGCACGGTCTATTTTGACGTGGTCACCAAACAGAACGCCGCGTCCGAAGCGGCCAAGTCCAACAGCGCGGCGAGCCAGATCGTCGCAAAACCGGTCACGCCGGCGATCCTGCCGACGGATTACACGGTCAGCGCCTCGCGGCTGGGCGGGGGCTGATGCGGGGGCGCAGTGAGGATCGTGGAGACCGGCACGAAGCAACACAAACGCACGAGACTCGTGCGTGTCACGGTCGCGGCCGCCTGCTGTCTGGGTGCCGCACTGTCCAAGGCGAAGGCGCTGGTCAGCCTCAACGACGGCCACGACAAGATCTACGTCAACGGCACGGTCACGTTCTCGTGGGACTCGAACATCTACGCGAGCAAGGGCGGACAGGGGGACTACGTGATGGCGGCCACCACGGGCGTTCAGTATTCGCGCCGGGCGGGGTTGATCGGCGTCGATGCGAGCGTCTCGGTGAACGCGTCGAAGTACAACCGGTTCACGACCGAGGATTTCAGGAACCCGAGCATGTCCGTTGAATTCACGAAGCAGACCGGCCGCATGACCGGCTCGCTGCTGTTCTCTGCGGTCCGCTCAAGCCGCGCCGATCCGAATGCCAACCTGCGCACGCAGGCCTGGACCTACGACGCCGGCCTGAAGCTGCATTATCCCGTGATCGACCGTTACTCGCTGTCGGGCGGCGTCGAGATGACCTCCCAGCGGTACGAGAACAACACGGCGCTGGTGAACCTGAACACCTACCAGGCCGACGTGAACCTCTTCTACGTGTACTCCCAGGAGCGCGACCTGCTCGCCGGAGTGCGTATCAGGAAGGAAAATACCTCGGCCAACAGCAACGCCATCGACGCGGCCTACACGTTCGGCGTGAACGGCCGGATCATCCCGAAGGTCAACGGCTCGGTCCGCTTCGGTTACCAGACCCGCTCGGTGACCGGGTTGGGCGCCGGGAATTTCAACTCCTGGACCGCCGACTCCTCGGTGACGTGGACCGCGACCAAGCGCTTCCAGGTCAGCGGCACGCTGAACAAGGACTTCAACACGACCTCCACCGACGCCTCGACCGACGTGCTTGCGGGCTCCCTGGCCGCGACGTATGCGGTCAATGAACACATACAGCTCGGCGCGAACACGGGCGCCGGCATCTCCCGCTTCCTCGGGACGCTGGGAGCCGGCCGCAAGGACACCTATTTCGACTACGCTCTCAGCGTCAACTACAGCCTTAACGACCATCTCAAGACGTCGTTCCAGTATTCCTACTTCCACAACTGGTCGACCCTGGCCATCGCAGATTTCATACGCCAGGGTTACTCCTTAACGGTTGCTTCCCGATGGTAACATCCACGCGCCTTCCCCTGCCGGTCTCCGTGTTCCGGCTTTTGCTCGCGGTGCTCGCGATCGCCTCTGCGCCGCTCTTTGGCCAATCCACCCAGCTTCCCAACTTCAACCTGAAGGCGAAGCCCTACCGCATCATGCCGACGGACAAGCTCCGCATCGCCGTGGTGCAGGAGTCCGATCTCGACAGCATCGCGCGCGTCGACTCGACCGGCTGCGTGAATCTCAAGCTCGTCGGCCAGGTGATGATCGCCGGTATGACGCTCGACGAGGCCGAGAAGGCGATCCAGGACGCGTACCGGGACCAGCGCTACCTGCGCAATCCCCAGGTCACGATCAACGTCGAGGAGTATGCCCCGCGCGAGGTCTCAATTCAGGGGGAGGTGCGCAGTCCTGGCCGCTATTCGCTGCCCGTGGAATCCGTGAGCACCGTGCTTTGGCTCGTCACCCGCGCCGGCGGTTTCACCGATACCGCCAAGGGCACCGCGGTCAAGGTCACCCGCTTCAATCCCGACGGCACGATCGCGAAAGTGTTTGTCGTCGACGTGGAAAGTCTCATCAAGGGCAAGACCAGCCGCGACAAGATCAACGACACGTCGCTCGAACTCGAGCCGGGTGACGTGGTGTACGTTCCGCAGAGGATCATCTGAGGAACCCCGGCACCCGAATTCACCATGTCCGACGTCCCGCAGCAGACCCCGCCCCCGAAGCCACCGCCGCCCCCGGCAGCGGCGCGCGAGGAGGATGAGATCGTCGAGCGGCGGACGCTGCGCGACTACTACATCATCCTGCGCGAGCGCTTCTGGATCGCCTTCCCGCTCGCACTGCTCGTGTCGCTAGGCGTCGGATACTACCAGTCGCGCCAGACGCCCATGTATATGAGCACGGCGACGATGCAGTTCGAGAAACCGGACCGCATCGTCACGACCGAGGGCGTCACCAATCCCGCCGTCCAGTCCGAGATCGATATCAACACGAACATCGAGATCCTGAAGAGCGACCGGCTCCGCGAGCGCGTCATCCACTCGCTCACGCCCGAGGAGGTGAAAATCCTCCAGCGGCCGTACCTCAAGGATCTCCCGCCCGGCGCCTCCCCGCCGTCCGCCGCCGCAGCGATGCCCAATGTGGACGTCAGCGCCGTGCGCAACAGCCTCCTGATCCGGATCACCACCACCGACCGCGATCCCGAAGCCGCAAAGATCATCGCCGACAAGTACGTCGACCAGTTCATGCAGTACCTGCTCGAGAACGTCGGCGGGAAAAACGAGTACGCGGTGGATTGGCTCACCTCGCGCGCCGAGCAGCTGCGCCGCGAATCCGAGGCCGCCGCCCTCAAGCTCCAGAACTTCATGCAGGCGCAGGGCATGGTGTCGCTCGACGACAGCACCAACTTGATCACCGCCCGGCTGCAGGCCGTCAGCAATGCGCTGACCCAGAATCAGCTCCAGCTCCTCCAGCTGCAGGCACAGTACAGCCAGATCCAGCAGTACATACAGTCGGGTCAGAACCTGCTCGAGATCCAGGCGATCGCCACCCATGGCGAAATTCCCTCGCTGGTGTCCCAGCTCATGTCGCTCAAGCAACAGCAGCAGGTGCTCGCCGAACGCTACCTCGAGCGGTATCCCAAGATGATCGACATCGCCAACCAGATCTCGGTGGCCCAGAGCCAGCTCGACAAGGCGATCAAGCTCGCGGTCGACGAAATCAAGAGCCAGCTCGCCAAGACCATCGACGCCGAGAAACGGCTCGAAGCCGAGAAGGCGATTCAGGAAAAGGCATTCCTCCACCTCGGCGACGTCCGCACCGAATACGAGAGCCTGAAGAACCAGTCCGACGTAAAACGGAAGAACTACATGGATATTCTGGATCGCCTGAACCAGACCCAGACGACCAGCAACATCGACAAGATCCCGCTTCGTCCGCTCGACCGCGCCCAGATCGCGGGCGCGCCGTACACCCCGAACATGGGACGCATCATCAAGACCTGCACCGGTCTTGGCGTTCTCGTCTTCCTCGGCGTCGCCGTGGGACTCAGTTTCATCGACGACCGCATCAAGAGCGCCTGGGACGTCGAACACTTCATCGGCGCCAACCTGCTGGGCATCATCCCGGAGATCGGCCAGATCAAGGACGAGGACAAGTACCAGCTCGTCCTGAACAATAAGCCGAATCCCGGCCAGGAGTCGTTCCTGAGCGTGTATAGCTCGGTGAAGATCCAGTCGAAACTGGACTTCCCCAAGTCGATCCTCGTCACGAGTACGATCCCCGGAGAGGGCAAGACCCTCGTTTCCTGCAACCTCGCTGGCGCCTTCGCGCGCCACGGGCGCAATACGCTGCTGATCGACTGCGATCTGCGCCGTCCGATGCTCCATCGGCACTACAAGCAGGCCAACAACAACGGCCTCATCTCCTGGTACGAAAACGGCGCCGACCTCGAGTCCGACCTCCTCGGCAATCCTCACCTCGGCATCGTGAAGATCGGCGAGAATCTCTCGCTGCTGTGCTCGGGCGGTCGTTCAAAGACTCCGTCGGAGCTGCTCGAGAGCAACACCTTTGCCCAGCTTCTGGAGCGCTTGAAACGTCGCTTCGACCTGATCGTCGTCGACTCGCCCCCGCTCGGTGCGGTGACCGACTCGCTCCTCATCGCGGAGCGCATCGACGAGGTGATCTACGTCTGCCGTTTCAACCGCGCCTACCGGAAGCACATCAAACTTTACATCAAGGCCCTGCGGAGCGGAAAAAACGAGATCCTCGGCATTGTGCTCAACGGTCTCTCGCCGCGCCGGATAGAGTACTACTCGAACTACCGGTACTACCGCAGCTACAAGAAGTACTACGGCGCCCAGACCTGAGCGCCCCGCCTTCCCCCCGCGGCCCCGCGGCCACCGCCGTCTGATGTGGACTGCGGTGGCCCGACACCGCCCTTGGACGCGAGGCCCGACTCGCGCCCGGAGGTTTCGGAATCCGAAACCTCCTCTCCCTGAGCGGGCGGTCGGGCCCGCCCGTCGAGGGCGGTGCCAGGTCACCGCATTCCACATCGATCAGCGCCGGCGGTCGGAGCTCGCGGTATTCCACATCGATCAGCACCTGCGGCCGAAAACCACCGCACTCCGCATCGATTCACTGAACGCACTCCAATCTCTGTGTTTTGGCGTTATTCCAGGTACTGTCTGGCAAATCAAAGCGCGCCCTGCGTGGTGAGAATCTAAGTTTCTTGTCTCCGCGGCCCGGCTTCGTCGGTATCGCTTCGACGTGTTGTCCGCCTTCCTCCCTCCCGAGTTCGATCCCACCCGCCCGGTCGCCCTGATCGCCGGCCAGGGCGTGTATCCTCAGCTCACGGCCGCCGCGATCCGCGCCGCGGGCGTGCCCCTGCGGCTGCTCGCCTTCGAGGAGGAAACCCGGCCGGAGCTGGTCGCCTCGTTCCCCGAATCCGAACGCCGCATCATCAAGGTCGGCCAGCTCGGGAAGATGTTGAAGTCCCTGGAAGACCTGGATGCCGGCAGCGCCTTGATGGCCGGGCAGATCACGCCCCGCCGCCTGTTCAAGGGCCTTCATCCGGACCTGAAGGCCGCGCAGATCCTCCTGCGCCTGAAGCGGCGCAATGCGGAGACCATCTTCGGAGCCATCGCCGAGGAGATCGCCAAACTCGGCATCGGCCTGCTGGACGCGCGCTCCTTCCTCGACGCCCACCTCGCCTCCAAAGGCAGCATGACCGGCCGCAATTTTCCCATCGACCCGGAGTACGTCGATCACGGCGTCCACATCGCACGCGAATGCGCCCGGCTCGACATCGGCCAGGGCTGCGTCGTGCGCAAGGGCACCGTGCTCGCCGTCGAGGGCTTCGAGGGCACCGACGAGATGATCCGCCGGGCCGGCACCTTCGACGCCGACGAGTCACTGTTCGTCAAGACCGTGAAGGCCAACCAGGACTATCGTTTCGACGTGCCCTGCTTCGGGTTGCGCACGCTCGAGACCATGCGCGAGGCCGGCGTGCTCGCCGCTGCTCTCGAGGCCGGCCGCGTCATCATGCTCGACCGACCGGCTGTCGTTGCACAGGCGAAAACCTGGAAGATCAGCCTCCTGGGGTTCTGAAGCCCCCCCCGGGCGATCGCACAAAATTATTTGCGCCTCGCGAATTCGCGCCAACCATTGGGCTCTATGCCCAATGAAGTCATCGCCATCGCCATCAAGGGAGTCATGCCCACTGCCAATGGCTGGGCCGTATTCCTGGGCAATGACGAGAAGACCTTCGTCATCTACGTCGACCACTCGGTCGGCAACGCCCTGCAGATGGCGATCAGCGGTGTGAAACGGGAACGCCCGCTCACCCACGACCTGATTGGTCACATCCTGCTCGGCCTTGGCGCCCGCCTCGAACACATCGTCATCAACGACGTCAACGAGGGCACGTTCTTCGCCCGTATCCTCCTGCGCATGGACAACGAACTGGGTAAAAAGGTGATCGAGATCGACGCCCGCCCCAGCGATTCCGTCGTGCTCGCCCTCCAGCACCAGCGCCCCATGTACGTGGCCCGCTCGGTCTTCGACTCCGTCGAGGACATGTCCGAGGTGCTCGAGCGCGTGATGAAACAGCAGGCGGCCGCCGCAGAGGGCGAATCCGAGGAGGGCGATGATCCCGAGCTTGGCGACGAGGATGAGTCCGAGTCGGACGACGAGGGCGAGGAAGGCGATGAGGGGGACGAGGGCGAAGAGGATGGGGACGACGAGGACCGGCGCTGAACCGGTCGCGCATCCCTACCAGGCACCGCAACCCAAGCCATCGGACGGATTGGCCACAAAAAACACGAAGTTTCAGGGGCTGCGGCGTGGGGTTGCGTGCGCCTATAGGCACGCAGCACGTGTAGCCGTCAGCCCAACCGCCTCTTTGTGTTTTTCGTGGCGATTCAACTCAGGGGTGGAAGTTGCCCATTTGGGCTCAGCGATTTCGTGTAATCGTTTCGATCGGCCTTCTTTGTTATCTTCGTTTCCTTCTGTTCACTGCGTATTCAGGCATCAACTCCAACCGTGTCCTCCTGCGTGAACATCGAGGCGACCATGTCAGTCCGAACCCTTCCTGCACCCATCGAACCCGGCCAGCCGCTCACCGCCCTGGCGCCGATGCAGGACGTCACGGACCTCTCGTTCATGCGGGTGATCGCCCGCTACGGAGCACCGGACTATTTCTTCACGGAATTCTTCCGGGTGCACAGCCAGTCGATCCCCGAGCGGCACATTCTCCGGTCGATCGACGAAAACGACACCGGGCGTCCGGTGTTCGCGCAGCTGATCGGTGAGAACCTGCACGATCTCGAGCGCACGGTGCGCGAGCTCACGCGGCATCCGATCGCAGGCATCGACCTGAACCTCGGGTGCCCGGCGCCGAAGGTGTACAAGAAGAACGTCGGCGGCGGCCTGCTGCGGGATCCGGTGCGGGTGGGAGAGATCCTCGCGTGCCTCCGCGCCGTTTCGCCGGGGCTGTTCACCGTGAAGATGCGCCTGGGTTTCGATTCGCCCGAACCCTACGAGGCCATCCTGGACCTCGTGAACGCCAACGACGTCGACCTGCTGAGCGTGCACGGACGCCTGGTGAAGCAGATGTATCGCGGCGAGGTCCGCTACGACCTCATCGCCCGGGCGGTGGAGCGCGTGGGGTGTCCGGTGCTCGCAAACGGAGAGATCTCCTCGGTCGCGAAGGCGGAGACGGTGCTCGAGCGGACGCGGGCGGCGGGCGTGATGATCGGGCGCCACGCGATCCGCAATCCGTGGATCTTTCGCCAGATCCGGGAGCGCGCCGCGGGAAGGACCCCGGTGGCGGTGACCCTTGCGGATGCCCGCGACTACGTGGAGCGCCTCTACGATGCGCTGACGGATCCGGAGATTCCGGAAAAGCTCCAGGTGGCGCGGATCAAGAAGTTCCTGAATTTCGTGGGCCAGAGCGTGGATCCCGAGGGGGCTTTCCTGCGCGAGATGCGGCGGACGCTCACGCGGGCGGAGCTCTTCGCGGTGTGCGACCGCCATCTGCTCGCGGAGCCGGACAAGCCGTATTCAGTGGAACCCTACCCGGGTGTGGTGGCGCGGCCCAACTGCGAGGATGGCTGCGCGCTGGGCACCTGAGGGGGCGACCGCTCCGCGCTTGCCAAGGTTCGCGCGGCGGCGCTGTGTTTGGCCATGCGCATCGCGGTCCTCGCCGACATCCATGGAAACCTCGCCGCGCTGGAGGCCGTGCTCGAGGAACTGGGCCGCCTGAGGCCGGACCGGCTGCTGGTGCTCGGCGACGTGGTGGACGGCGCACCGGACTCGATCGCGTGCTGGCGGCGGGTGCGTGAGCTGGGCGTGCCGGTCCTGCGCGGGAATCACGAACGCTACGTCTTTGACTTCGGCACTGAGCGGGCTTCGCCCGAGTGGAGCATGCCGCATTTTGCGCCGGTGCGCTGGGCGGTGGCGCAATGCGAGGGCGCCGTGTGCGAGGAGCTGCGGGCGCTCCCGATGAGCCATCGCTATGATGACGCGCCGGAGCTGCTGTTCGTGCACGCCTCGCTGCGCGGCGACCAGGATTCCATCTTCGCGCATTCGCCCGATGGGCTGATCGAGCCGATGTTTCCGGGGATCCGGGAATCGTGGATCATTCGTGGGCACAACCATCTTCCCGGCACCCGCAGCTGGGGCGACCGCACGATCGTGAACCTCGGGGCGGTGGGCCTGCCGCTGGACGGCCACCTCGCCGCGCAGTTTGCGGTGCTGGAGCAGGGGCGGAATGGCTGGCGGGCCCGGCACCTCGCGGTGCCCTACGACGTGGACGCGACGATCCGCCGCTTCAGGGAGTCGGGCTACCTCGAGGCCGGCGGCCCGATGGCGCGGGTCTTCCTGCGCGAGGTGGCGACCGCCACCCACCACTTCGTTCCCTTCCTGCGCCACTACGGCCACGCAATCCGCGAAGGCCGCATCGACGCCTCTACAGCACTCGAGCGGTTCTTGAGGGAGTACTGAGCGGGCTGAAAAGAAGATGGCGTGGGCAATACCAATATCAACCCGTGTACCCGCAGCGCGGTGCTCGCGAGCACGGCCGATACAGCCGATTGCCAGAGGACGCTGTCAAGAGTCAAGTCATGACCCCATTGGGTCGCCCCCGAGAGACACTCGAAGCTGGCTAGGTCTTCCCGTTGAGAGGTGGGGACGGTGTTCAGCGGACGCTCCTTCAAACCATGGGAGAGGTTAATGGTAAGCCCGGTGTCTTCGAGTATATCTTGGACCCATCGGGTGCGGTCACTCACCAACGGTTTATTCCCGGTGGTGGCATTACGGGGGTGCCAAACTTCTAACGATGCCTGTCTCCAAAATACCGAGCGAGTTTGTAAAACAGTTAGTCGATCTGAACTGGCGTGAGATCAAATTTGGTCTCGATCATCAGCTGATCGACTCTGCTGCTGCGATCGACAGAGCGACAGAGTCGCTCTGTCGAAATGAACCAGCTGCAAAAGCTGAGGTTGAGCTAGCCGGGTTATCGCACGATGAACCGGTGTCCGAGCTGGTAGATCAACTAGCGCAGAAGGAGCCTGAGGTCGGAGAAGAAGCGCTTCGGGAAAAATGGGTTTACGTCGTCCTTGCGTGGCTTTTTGAAAATCGGAGTTCGTTCGGCTCGCCCTTGGAACTGGTTGAGGAAATCTATGCTGATTTTGGCTACCCTCGTGAGGTCGCGCCATTCGTTCGTTACATGCCGATGGCCGGTCCCGATCTCGGAAACCGCGAGAAAAACGAGGCACGGCTTTACGATTATTGGAGAGACTATCTAGACCGTGCTCGTGTTCACCTAGGCCGCGCCACGAGCGCCTAGCCCGCTGCGCCGCCGCCGGACTTGTCGAGCCGGGTAATAGCGATGCCCGCGACCCAGGGCGCACGGGCGGAGTCGATCCAATGGGGTCAAGTTTTACCATTTACCTTGACCGGGTGGGGACGCGAGGCTGGGCTCTAACGGCCTTCCTATCAGTCCTCTGTGTTTCTGTGGTTCCTATTCAACCTAAAAACGCAGTTAACAGAAGGAGACGAAGATAATAAAGAATGCCAAACCAAGCGATTACACGAAATCACTGAGCAAAAACGACTCACCCAAACGGTGAATAGACCAACGCTCTCAATTCGTAAGCGTCGCTTCGGGTGCCTCGTAGGCACGAGACCTATGAGGGTGGAAGGATTTGTAGGTCTCGTCTGTACGAGACCTACGATTGCGCCCGCCAGTGGGAAGGCAGCAACGACCCCAGGTCATCTGCGGTCGTCATTGCGGGAAGCCTTCGAAGCACGTCGCTGAGGTAGGCGTGGGGATCGATGCGGCGACGCTCGCAACTGATGACCAGGGAGTAGATGAC